>ERZ767114.113-NODE-113-length-61586-cov-5.323465_pt1 | contig 61586 bp, 109 predicted proteins | sample MGYA00374952_ERZ767114 | MGnify/ENA primary metagenome ERZ767114 (study PRJEB28939, sample SAMN06267156) | marine metagenome | isolation source: Columbia River Estuary | place: USA:Columbia River Estuary, USA | collected 2012-05-05 ... | reverse complement strand
TTATGGCTGGCACTATAACATTTATTTTCGCATCTTCATTCACACCTGTAATTCCTGTGAAGTCCTTATACTGTTGTAATGTTACTAAATTTGCCATAATTAAAAGTGTGGGGCAATTAAGGCTGCCCCACGAATCCTGTCTAAGCTAAATATTAACTTCCTTTGTACATGTGTCCCCATTTAGAAGTAACGCCATCGATTAGATCGGTGAAGCCAATTCTTTGTGAAGCAACTAGTACTCTGCGCTGTGCAGCAACTTCGTAGTCAGACTCGACGGTTACGCCTCTGAGTCTTGGTAATACGTAGTTTCTAGGGTTAACTGCGATAGCAGCGAATTTAGATACTGCTGGAGTAGCGAACTCGTCACATAATAGTACTCTTGAACCGAATACTTGACCAATTTCACCACTTAGTTTAGTAGCCATGTCGCCTACTAAATTAGCATCTTGGAATTCTGCATCTTCTAGTAGTTCGAAATATGTTCGTTGTGAAACGATATAAACTACGTCAGATGGGTTAACACCATATTTGCCCATGTTTTTTCTCATTGAAAGAAGTTCTGCAGCTGTAACAGTATCAGTTGCGAAAGCAGTAGCTGACTGTGTAAAATCACTGTCATTACGTGCTAAATGAAGGAGTCCTTCAAAAGCCGCACCACTTGTTCCGTATGCGCCGTCAGCATCATCACCAGCTAGGATAGCATTTTCAATACCTCTAGCGTGTGATCTTACCATTGATTCTCTGATGAGAGGTAAGATTGGCATGATTGCATCTTCTTCAGTTTCATTACCTAAGTAAGACTGAGAAATAAGTTTTTTAGTTGAAAGAGTTCTTTCAGCCATAACTATACCAGCTCCGTTTGCAGGATCATAAGCATCGCCTCGTGGGTCTAAGTTACCATGAGGTGCAGAACCTGAAGCAGCTTGGTTACCTGTAAATTCAGCATAACCTGAATCTGGTAAGATTGGGATAATCATATTAGCAGAAGTCATTGGAATTTCTCTAAATAGAGGGGCCAAGACTAATTCATTTTGAATATCTCTTTCGATATTTGTTGAAACAACTTGTTCGAAATCAGCAGATGAAACGTCAACACCTGACATTTGGTTAACTTTTTCCATTAAAGATTTCGCCATTGGAGTTTCCCATCCTCTACCAGTAGCTAGACCTGCAAATTTAGCATCTGCAATGTCTTGCTCGAAGGATTTTTTCCAATCGCTGTTGTTTCCTTGTCTGTCGGCAAAGTGTCTTTTTGAATCACGAATGTTCATGATTTCTTCAGACTTCTCTGCTAGTTGAGCTTCTAGTGATTTAACAACAGTCTCTAAATTAGAGTAGTTATCATTCACGCGTTTCTCAACGTCAGACATTAATTTTTCAGCACCTGTTAATCCAGCTTGGATTACAGTTTTTTGCTCTTCCTGTTTTGCTTCCTCGGAGGCTTTTTGAACTTCGACGTCAGTAGCAGCTTTTTCAGCAGCTTCTTCAGCTAATTTAAGTTCAGCAGCTTTAAGTTCAGCTTGTTTCATTGCGTACTGTGCAACTGCTTTTTCAGCAGCTTCAGTAGCAAACGACTCAAGATTAAACTCTGGGTTGCTCTCAGGAGAATTATTTTCTTTTGACATATTTGTCTCCGTTGTGGCTTTCGCCGTACTTGGCTGCTCAATTTCAACAGCATCTGCTGAATCGTCTGAGTTAGCCGTATAAAAAGTTTGCTTATGCTTGTTGTAGTCTTCCATAGATCCAAATGACTTGCTTAATCCAAAGGTTGCCCCTTGGTTGCATGGCAATGAAACTACAGAGACTTCGAAAAGCTCCGCGTCCTTTATTTTATATCCATCGGTTTCAGTCATATAATCAGCGTCCTTGACTTTGAAACCGACAGAAAAAGCTCCAAGGACACCGTCTTTAATAAGTTGAGTTACATCACCAGCAGCTTTAGATATCTTTGCAGATATTTCTAAACCGTTGTCTGTAACTTTTAAATTTGTTGCACGTCCGATAGGCTTATCATAGTTATGATTAAACAAAATGATAGGATTAGTCTTAAAGTTTTCTAATCCACCTTTTGTCCAAGCATCTCTTTCTATAATATCACCTGCTCTATCGACTGCATTTGTACTAGCTGACCCTTTGATCTCTACGCCACCGTCATCGGTGTCGCCAAGTGATTTAAAAGTGCTAGTCCAGTTATAAATTCTTTCCATTTCTATTTCTCCGCTTTTTTCTTAGCCTTTGGGGCTGGAGCGGGAGTAGGTGTTGGAGCTTTTACAGCAACAACTACTGGATGTCTTTTCTTCATAGCTGATAATACTCTGCTCCAAGATCCAAATGCTCTTCTAAGCATATAATCTTTGACAGGTACTTTCGTGCCATGGCTTTTGTAGGTTGTTAAATCCATTTTTTCAACTCCTTCTTCAGCGAAAAAGTCAGATAATGCTTTAGCCATCATATCTTTTGTCATAATTTATTCTTCCTCTATTGGTGACGACTCTGGTGGTCGACCTCCCTCTTCTGGATTGACAGCAGAGCCTGCTATATTTGCAGGAACTCTTGGATCATCAAATCCGTCTACAGGTTCTTTGCCTATTGCTTCTCTTGCTTCATTTGGACTTATAATTCCAGTATTAACAAGTGTTGCATAGTAAGCTGCTTGGTCTCTCAGTTCTGGCTGTAAAGCAGGTATTCCTGTTACATCTTCAGATAGTGAGAATCCAAAGTATCGTTCTAATGCATACCCCATCTTTCTTACGATTGGTAAGACAGTTTCAAGGTAGTACAATCTGTGATTGGGTCTTATGTTTGCGTTATTACCACCGTCTAATAAGATTGGTGGTATTCCCATAGCTTCTAAAATAATCTTCTCATTTGAAGTAATAGAACTTTGGAAGTCTAATTCTTTAAAATTAATGTTTGTTAGGGTAGATACTTCTAGTCCACCGTCTAGTATAAGAGGCCGTCTGCCTCCTGTTGTTGGGTTGTACCTCATGCTCCATGCTTGTAACATTCTTTCTTTGATTTTCTCAGAAAGAGTATTTGGAGATTTAAGTACTAAACCTGGAACTGCTCCGTTTTTGAAAAAGTTGTCTTGAAACTTTCTCATATTTCCTAGTAACTGCATAGTTCTATATGCTGGTTTTAGTCTAGGTGTTCCTCTGTAAATTGAGTTAAAACTATTTTCTTTTATATGTATTATCTCATTTACTGAATAGTCTATGCTATTCTCATATGTGTATTTTGAAACAAAAGTTTCAGTGTCAGTTTCTATTCTTACTTTATTTGCTGGTAAATGGTACATATGTTGTCCATCAAAGTATATAAATATATTACCATCAATAAGTAAGTCAATAATTAAGTTTCTTTTAAAAGAACTAATATCCTGAAAAGGATTAGGTTCTACATTTAAAAGTAAATTTACTTTTGATTTACGAATATTTTTTAGTATACTATTCGTACCTAGTATTTTATCCCCAACTGCGAAGGGAATTTCAGCAACATCATCAACGATCATGTTAACTGCTCTATTGACTATTTCTAGTTGTTCGTATGCATTTTGATAGTTAGTAACGACTTCACGTGAGTCTACCGTTAAACCTTCGTTTCTCGAAATAACGTATTGCGAAGGATTCAACTTTTCTTCGTTGTCTCTTCCTAAAATTCTATCGTACCATGCCATATTTTTGTCTCTGCTTCTCGACCCAACGTTTTTGTTTCTCTGCTGTGATCAATTTGGGTCTTTTTCCATATATTGAGTGTAATCGTAAATGATGGTTATGGCAGAGGGTTACTGTGTATTCATACACTTTTTCCCAATTATCATCAATGAAGGACTTTCGAAGTGCTAGTATGTCTTGCTCATTCTCTATAGTATATTTTTCTGTTTTCAACCAAGTTTCTAGTAATTCGGTGAGTCCGTAATAATGATGAAAATCTAAGTCTATATTGCTTTCACAAATATAACAACTACTTTGTTTCTTATATTTGGATTTAGCTTTGTCTCTTACATATTTAACTAAATCTCTTTTTAATTTCATATTTCAACTCTTAATTAGAATTATACCAAAAAGTCACATCATATGTCAAGAACTGTTTTTTACAGGTCTTATTAAAACGTAGTGGCTGTAGTTTCAAATGTATACAGTGCATATCGTAAAGCATCCGCCATATGGGATGACATATTATGTTTTGGTTTTTCTTTTAATAAATTAGGATTCGGATCCCACTGGTATTGATCTAATGACATCTGCGCTTGTTTGCAAGTTTGGTCTACAATAAGATCATCATTGTCTACAATTCCTGCTACATGACCGATTCCATCTAGTACTGATTTCTTTGCATTGATAGTACTGATATCATAGTTTTGTGCGAAATCGTATCTCGTTTGTTGTGCTGCAGAGTCAATATAAATAAAATCAATATCCCATTTATCAATTAATTTTTTTATCTCTATAGCGTGTTGTTCTGTAGTACGTTCAGCATCCATATATTCGTCAACTAAGTAATATTTCTTTTTATCCCAATCGTAGGCAATAACACAAAATGCTGTTGGATCCTTATACCCAACGTCTAGTCCTCCAAAGACATCCATTTGACTAGTATCAAATTCTTTTAAATCTGCTGTACATTCTTCGTGATTAAATGCCCAAACTTGTCCTTCAAAGACATTAAAGTCTGCCATATACTCTTGATTGAATTCTGCTTGGGACATTGTCTTTTTAGCTTCTTCAATGTCTGCATCTGATACTCTTGGGTTTTCGTGATAGGTTGCTTTTATACTACACCACTCTGGGAACTCGTCTGTCCACCCTCTATAATAAAACTCTGCAAAGTAGTTATTCCGTCCACGTGGAGTAGATATAAAAATTGCTTTTGAGTTTTCTTTATCTAGTGTAGGTCTCAGTGCTACATTGAAGGCATCTCGTCCATCTGTTAGGGCTGCTTCATCAAATATAATGAGATCATAACTTCTACCAACTACTGAGTCTACCTGATTGATAGAACCCATTCGTATAGTAGAACCGTTTGATAGTTCTATAACTTTGTCTTTTGCGTTGTCTCGTGTTACCTCTAAATCAAAATGCTTGATGAGATTTCTCTGTAAGTCAAATGATATTTGGGATAATGCGTAGTTGGGTGACATAAGCAGTACATGAGCTCCAGGTACTAAACAAGTTAGCTGTCCTATAATATTACTTATGTAAGTTTTGCCTTGTCGTCGTGATACTGCTGCAGTTATAAAACGATATTTAGGATTGTTGATTGCATTGATAATTGCAGTCTGAGATGTGTTAGGGGTAACGTTTAATAAGTCAAGATACCCTTCAATAGGTAGCTTGATAAAACGAGTTTCGGGATTCATGTCCATTAAGTAGTCTTGCACTACGTCGGAACGGCTTACTTCAATCAATGTAAGGTCTCTTTTTCAAATAGGTTAAAGGGGTCGTCGGACTCGAATAGTCCATGTTCTTTTGCAAGTTCTAGAAGGTAGAGATAGCCTCCGCATAAATCAATAATATTAGTTTCAGTATTAGTGGGGGTTATCCCATTAACTTGTCGTTTCTGAAACTTCTTTAATACATCTGCTGCTTGCAAGGATAGTCCGTCAAGCCATATCTCTCTTTTGTCAATTACTTTTGGTATTGTCATTACTTCCTTCGTTTACTTCCAAATCTTCTTTTTTGAGAGCTAGGTGGTCTTTTCTTAGAGCCACCTTTGCCTGCCCAAAATACTTTGTTTGCCCAATAGGCTGCGGAAGATTTACCTTTTTTGATATTTCTTCCGTGTCGTGCTTTGAAACTGCGTCGTGCTTCAGGACTATAATTATGTCCCATGCCTTGCGCTCCAAAGCGTATTATTTTCACTTTGCCACCAACTCGTACAGCTACTACAGCTTTTTTGGTTCGGTGCTTGGGAGTTCTTTTCGGTTTATTTAGTCCGCTTAGTCCTGCCCTTTTTAATCTTCCTTTTTCGCTTGTCGTCAGTGCCATTGTGAAATAAGTCCACGACTTTATTAAGTCGTCCTGCTTTCATAAATTCATGAAAGTCTTTATGAATAATGTTTATCTTCTACGTAATATTCGACCTGCACCTTTTTTACCAAATCTAGCCCTTTTTGGGTTAGTAGTTTTGCCGAATCTTGGTCCGATTGCTTTCGGTGCAGCTCCGTAGAATCCACCAGGAGTGGATGAAGGAGTCTTTGTATTCACAAAAGTTCCTGCAGCTGCGTTGAGGTCTCTAGTAAGTCCTCTTTTTAGTTTATGTTTAGCTAACTTTGATGTACCATGTACACTTGGTCCGCTAAGAAATCCGCCTTGTCTTGCCATTTTCTTTTCCTAAACAGAGTTATCTCTGTTCCGTCCCATTCTTAAAATGAGTATTTAATAATTCTTTATTATTATCGGGGGAATGTAATAATTCTCTAAGCTCTTGTCCCCACCTTAATTTATCTTCCAGAGCTACACGAAATTTATGAGATAGATTAACTATTCCAATTATCTCGTTTATAATTTCTTTTTTGTTCATGCTAGTCCTTTAGTGACTTAGCTAATGAATTTTAGCTTTTAGCTTTATCCTTGGCTTTCATCATTTTATCTGTGATGTCCACTTTTCCGTCCCAGTTTTTATCTTCACCTGAAACGATGGCACAAAATTGTACCCATTTAATTTTTATCCACTCTACCATATTCTTCCTCGAATTGTTTTAATAATTTATAATAATTTTCCATGAACTCACCTTGAGGTACTTGGGTTAATGCCCAATCTGCAAATTTAACGTTTTGTTCTTTTTGCTTTTCTTCCTCTTCTGGTAACTGTTCGTACATTTGTTGGTCTGCCTCCGACTCCTTGCTTTACAGCTCGTTTTCTACGAACTGCTGATTTCTTTTGAGCTTTGCTCATAGTTCTAGCACGAGCTAAAGGTACACATTTTGGGTAGCCTTTTCTAGAAGTTTTCGCTTTTCCTCTACCGCAAGGTTGATATTTGCCTTTCTTTTTAGGTCTGCCAATATCAACCCATTTTTCTTTAAACCACTTTTTTAGTCCTGTACTAGCCACGGCGATACCTCCCGCCAGCTTTTTTATATTCTCTGACTAGGTATGCATTAGCATATGCACTAGGATAGACTGCAAACTTGCGTTTCGTCTTAGCCTTCATTCTGGCATAAAGTTTTGCGTTAGTAGGTATGTTTCTCTTTTTACGAGTACTTCTACTTTTTCTTCTTCTTGCCACGTTTTTTCTTTTTCTTAGGTCTTCCAACCTTTGAACCGTAAGTTCCTTTACCGTAAGGCATATTCTCTCCCTATGTCCAACGAGGGGGTTCCTCGGGACACTCCGCCCATCTAAGTTTAGTTTTGAGGGGCATAAAACAGTTACAAACTTTGCAAACCTTCCATTTTTTGTTTAGGTTTGGACATTCTTTACAGATGTTATAGCGTTCCTCGTGGGAAAGCTTTTTCTTCATCTTAGTTTTCTAGGTAATTTTTGTCTGCGTGCGCGTTGTAAGTTTGTCTTTCTAGCCATGAGTTTTTTAACTCTTGCTGATAATTCCTGTGAAGGCTCTGAGCCCTCTCCTTCAACGACTTTTGTTGAGTCTGTTTTCTCAACTGCTTTTTTCAAAGCTTCTTCTATACTATTGCTCATTTTGATAGTCTTTTTAGTGCTATTTCTGCATATTTTTTACTGGTAAAGTTTTCTTGTCCTTTACCCCAAGCAAAACACCATAGTTCGCCTTCTTGAAAGATAACTCCTTGTTCTCTTACTACAGGAGTTTCTTTAGTTTCTGATGTTTTTATATCTTTTGTTTCGTATCCTTTAATCATATTTTCTCCGTTATGGATGCATTGACAATATTGTTCCGATTGTAGTTATTCCGCCCACTATTAGTGTGCCTGCTACTCCAATCATAATTGTCTCAATTCTATTTATTTGTTGTTCAACATCTGAAAATTTATTGAACGCAGTTTTCCATCTTTCTGCACACACAGCTTCATGTTTTGCTAAGTCAGCAGCGACTTCGTTAAGTTCCATATTGAATTCCCTAATATCTTGAAGATTTTTCTTCATATGTTTGTAATTATATCAAAAGTGAGCAGAAGTGTCAAGTACTATTTTCTGATGGTGTATATTTTAACTGGCTCCGACTTGCCTTTTACCGTAACATCGTCTAGGAACTCGTAGTCGTACCCGTCAACCAAACTGTGTTCAGATATGACAAGATCGACATCGTAATTCTTACACGAGGATTCTAGTCTTGCAGCCAAATTGACAGCATCCCCCAAAACGGAATAATCGAACCTAGAACTAGAACCAAAGTTCCCAACCACACAGAGTCCTGTGTTGATTCCTGCTCCTGTATTAATCTCATCCAAGCCTTCTTCTCTGAGTCTTTCATTTAATTCTCCTAATGCTTCTCGCATTTCTAGTACACATTCTGTTGCTTTTCTTTCTTGGTCTTCAATATCCAATGGTGCGTTCCAGAAAGCCATAATACAGTCTCCCATGTACTTATCTATGGTTCCTCCATGCTTAAGTATGATTTCTGTTTGATTATCCAAAAATCGGTTGATCAATTTTGTAAGACCTTGCGGATCTTTTTGGTATTTTTCAGAAATTGGTGTGAATCCTCGAATATCTGAAAAAAGAAAAGTGAGTCGTTTTGTCTCCCCACCCAATCTCAGTAATGTGGGGTCCTCCTGTAATTTTTTTACAAGGTCGGGAGATACATACGTTCCGAATTGTTGTTTAATTTGTAATCGAAGCAAATATTGTGTAATGAAATTACGGAAACTTTCAATACTCCACACTAAAAACCAGATTAAAATAAGGCCTGTGACGTCAAACAAGTAAGAAGATTGAAACAAGTACCAGGCGCCGAAGATAGAACCACCGATTAGTGAAAGTATTACAGGCGCACTAACGTATATGGATGAAACTGTTACGGCAATAAGTAATAATCCGAGTGTAAGTGCAAATAACTCCCCTGCTGGAGCCCAAGTAGGGGTAGAAGGAGCGCTGCCATTAATAAGATTATGTAAAATATTTGCTTGAACTTCATGAGGGTACTTTAATCCTGCGGGAGTGGGGGTTGGGTTGACTACACCTTCTGCTGTTACTCCAAATATAACAAAAGGTGCATCTATTGGACTCTCTAAAAACTCAAGTCCAGTTTGTTTATAGAACGTAGTGTTCCAATCTAAGAATATTCTAGCACTTGCATCTGTTTTCATCAGTGGGTAGCTAGGTACCCTTATCCAATCAATACCTTCTTGTGTTGTTTTTAGCTGGTACGAAGGATCGTTTACTGCGAGTCTTAAGAGTTCCAAGGCGAAAGCTGGGTAAAGTTTTGACTGCACGTTTACGACTAGGGGAATACGACGAGTAACCCCGTCTATTTCCGGCGTAGCGGTTACTAGGCCTAGCCCCTTTCTGTTTAACTCCAGAATAGACTCTGTACGTAAAATTCCTTGGTACTGATATAGCCATGGTAATGGATCCTCCCCTAATTGGGCTGTGCCTACATGTAGGCCTTGCTCAGATGTTTGAGCTGAAGCTGCTGATGCTAGTACTGTTGGTACTTTTCGCATCGTATTGCTTAATAATAAATCGTTTTCTTTGCCTCGAATATCTGGATCGGGCATGAGTACTGTAATTCCTGGAACTGCATTTGTTTTAGTAATCAGTTCTGCGTATAGACTTCTTGGTAGTGGGTATCCTTCATATGCTTTTACCAAGTCCTCATCTAAATCTACAATGAGTATGTTTTCATTTTGTATTGTTTCGGTAGACATGATAAGTGTGTCATATCCTTTTAATTCTAAGTATTGAAGTGGGTAGGGATTCCAGATAAATAGAGCAACTGCTCCTATAAGTATTAGTGTTCTTATCATGACTGTTGGTTAATTATAATATTTGAGTTTCCACCTTTATTAATTATAATATTGTATGTTTTGCCTTCTGTTGTAATTATTAAATTAGTTCCTTTATCTGAATCTACAACAATTTTAATAAAGTCATTAACTTGTCTTTGTACACTAACTTGATTACCGTCTACAATAGTAATAAATTGAGTTGTAGGATCTTGTCCTATGATTGTTCCTTCGATCTCTACTTTAGAGAACTTTTGTTTCTTCTTCTTTTCGTTACCTTCTCTTAGTCCGTCTATTTCTTCGAGTACTTCGAGTAAATCTTCAAAAAAGTTTACATCAAGAAAGTTAATGTCTAATTCTGTAAATTCTAAATCTTCTTCTTCTAGTGTTTCTTCTGCTAGTAAGTCTACATCTAAATCATTAAAGTCAAGCAAGTCTGCTTTCTTTACATTTGAAGTATCTTCTACTATCTCTTGTTCTTCTGGGGGTGTGACAATAAGCATATTGTCAATTAAGTCTAATGTAATGTCAAGGGTTATTGGTTTTGTTGGGGAGTTTTCCCATACTGATGTTGTTGTGCTTTCGTAGGGTTTATTGAGGAGTACAACTCCTGCCGCAGTCTCAACTGTGATCTCGCCTGAAGATACGCCATACTGGTCAGGTAAAAGAATAACCAAGCTACGACCCAACTCATCGACAGTAACAGTAAAGTCAGTCCCTCGAATACCAATTTGAGAGGTTGGAGTATTAATCTTAATATTTTCTTTATTAATTGCACCTATTTTTCCTGTAATAAAACGTGCAGTGCCTGATGCAAAGGTGAGTCCGATTTTAGATTTACTAGGATCTGGATCAAATATAACTTCGTCAAGTATAAGCTTCGAATGCTCAGTAAGACGAACAACGCTGTCGTCAATAAAAGTAAGCCCCACCCTACTATTACTAGTTCTAACATCATCATATGATTCTACTCCTAATTGTAGCTCTGCGGTAAGGGCTTCGCCAGATCTATTGACCAAAGCTTCACCCTTTAATTCGCTTATATTTCCTATATCAGCAGCTTGTAGATGAAGCGCCATCAGACTGAAAAACACATACTCTCGCATCTAAACTAGTTGTTCCTGCTGTGGTCATTTGTAGATTTAAGTAATCGACTGCACTTGTTGATTGCTGATCGATTGTATAGTCTATATATGAACCATCCTGATCTAAAATAAATGTATGTCCTGAACTACCAGATGCATAGCCGTCTGCATCATAGTCAAGAGTAGTATTACTACCATTCACATCTACGTTAAATGTAACGTTGTCAGAGTCAATATTGTTGACCCATGTATTATAGTCTCCTGTTATGATCGCATCATAGTCTAAGTTAGCTGCGGAGTCAGCGTTTGCAACATTCAGTGTAATATCATTGTTACTACCAGTTCCTGTAAAATTCATAGTAATATTATCAGAATCATAAGATGCTGTTGGATCGAATTGAATATCAAATTCATTCGTTGAACCAGTAAATTTAAAAACACCTGTAAAAGTATCAGAAACAATGTCTCCTCTAAATTTATTAGATGCTCCTACTTGATCAATATCAATATTCTGTTGATTACCTGTTAGTTTAAGATCACTAATTGGTGTTCCACTTGGACTTTCATTTCCCCCTACAAGGTTGCCTGCTCCAATCTGATCGATTTCTATTTGAGCATTAGTTCCGCTCTGTGTTATAAAAACTTGGTTATCCGCTGTTACAAAAACTGTAAAAACTGCCATAAGTACAAGTGTTAGATTAGCTCCCACTAATTTCATTTATATTCCCCATCGGTACCGTTTCCCAGTACCCCTTTTTCTCCCCTTCGTAGATAAATTCTAAAACTCCTGTTTCTAAAGCTTTCTGAAGTGCGATAGTAACGCTTTCGTTCTTCGTCACTCCATTTTCGACTTCCACGAGTTCTGTTCCAAGCTCTATAAACCTGAACACATCTTGTGACACACCGACCGAGAGAATAGTCTTTGTCACTAGTATTTCCATTAGAACCTCACCAGATGAAACTGATACTGCTCTTAGTGAAATTGTTACTGTATCTTCACGATATTGTTTTTGGGCTCCTACGCCTAAATATCTTGCTCCGATACCCCCTGTTCTTAAGTTAGTGTCATATCCAATAACACCGCCCTCTATTAAAAGTCCTGCAAATAATAAAGGTAGTACTTCTGTTTTTTCATTAAGACTGTTTCGAGTACTACGAATAAGTTGTCTTTCTTTTGTTAAATGATCTAAACCTTTTCTTTCAACTATACGAAAGAATGTTCCATCCCCTGCATGTTTAAAAGATCGAATAAGTAAAGCTGCAGGATCCATTGTTACTGCGCTACTAAATAGTGCATAAGTTGAATTACTTTTTCTTTGACCTGTTAAGTCTGGAAAATCATATACAGCAATTATAGGCGCAGGCTGTGAAACTCTGCGTATATTGATTAGCTCTTCGTTATGTAGTTCTCTAATCTGTGCTGCACTTTCTACTGTAGTGTGCCTGTTGTTATTGATAAATTCCCTAACATCTTTGCCAGGGGTCAACATACAACTAGCCGTCAGTACTGAGACTAAAATCGCCGAAACTGCCGATTGGTATTGAGATTTCTGTAACATTGCCTTCACTATCTGTAACTTTGAGTGTAACAGTAATTCCATCACTGCTGTACTCTATCATATTTCCTTCTAATTCAATAACACCTGCTGCTTCTGTTCCTATTCCATCTGCGAATAGATTGTCTACTAAATCTCTACTAAGTTGTGAGTAGATTCGTGACTCTAAGTTTTTCATAAACCTAGCAAGTGTTGTATTTTCTAAGTCTCTTTCTGCTTCATCAAGAGCAGCTTGTAAGGCTTCTTTTGCCTCATCCTTTCTGTTTGTTTCTTGGTTCTCAATAGTTAAGTAATGTGCTGAGATACCCATGCCGTTAAAGGAAGGGCTTTTAAACTTTTGTACCATTTCATCTGCAAGTACAGTATGACTTAACGTAATGCATGCTATAGCGACTAAGGTTAGCCCGAGTATTTGTAAGTCTGTTAAATCTTTCTTCATTGCTGTGTTACTGAGACTGAGCATCCTCCCATAGTTACACAGTTTTGTGTTAAACTATAAGATTGTGCTGTTGTTCCTTGTTGTGTTAAACTTAGTGTTGTTGGGGAAGTACCTGTTAAAGTGACAGTTCCTGTATGTGCTGCATACCCTGTTTGCTCTACGTTTACACTATTCTCATCAGTCCGTGAAGTCATACTAAAAGTTTTTACTCCGTCAGTGTTTTGGTTCACCCAAACTTCGTTTTCGTCTGCATATATGTAAACTGTTGCAGTGTGCCCACTCCATACATTTGCACTTCCATTTCTCTGTACGCCAGCAACTTTATTATCGTTTCCGTGAATATCTAGGTTTAGTTTAGATCCTCCACCTTCATCACCGTCATGTCCAAAAGTAGTATCATCTATATCATCAAGCATACCACCTTGACCCCAGCGAACTGTGTTGTCGTTCCCTAAAATATGAAATCCGACATCACTCTTAGCACAGTTAGTGCCTCGTGAGCAATATTGATAAAAATGAAGTGAGTTATTATTTCCGTCTAAGTCTCCACCCCAGGTTGCTCCTGATCCCCAGTAGTCAATCCAGGATACTTCATTGTTACTTCCCCACTGATCAATGTCAAGTGAGTTACTAGTACCATCAATTGAAAGGTCTACTTTATTAATTGTTCCTGCAATCTGATCAATTTCCATTTGCATGTTTGCTCCAGATTGATCGATATGTACATGGTTGTCGTCAGCTTGTAGACTACTTGCGATTAGTAGTATTAGTACGCTTTTTCTCATTTTCTTTCATCTGCAGTATGGTATTTACTTTTTGTTGCAGCCTGATCATATCGTTGTCTAACATTCTTATTTGATCGATTAGTTTTATAAGTGCGAAATGCATTTGTTTAATTGCTGGGCCGATAACATTTATCATCGTTTTCCATACATAGTAAACAAAATAACCTAGTCCAACCATTGCTACGATTGGAAATCCGAACTCTGCTATTAATTGTGCCATTAACTAAATCTCTGTTGTATATATTTAAAAACACTGTAAATTGTCAATCCGTAGAAAGCCAGTACAGTCATTGGTAGTGCAATGTATGCAAGTTCCCAAGGAGTAAGAAATAATATCTGCCAAGTGAAATCTATTGCTGCTTGTGCATCTCCTATAGAGCCGACTTCACTTTCAAGGTCAAGTTCGTACTCAGTAACAAAATTGTCCCACTCTTCTTCCGTAAAACAAACACTAGTCTCTTCTGACATCTATGCTCCCATCTTCTACAAAGTTTTCTGCTCTTGCTATTCTATCTAAGTCTGGTGATAGATCCAGTGCGGCACTTACGCTTGTATCAAGTCGTATCATATCGTTATTCATTGTTTTGATTCGTGTAACAAGCATCTCACAAAAGCCTTTAAGAGTTGCAATCTGTCCGACTACACCTCCCATGATTTGTTGCATAATTACAAATATAAAGATACCTGCAATAAGCGCACCTGCTATGGGTGCTCCAACCTCAGCTATGAGTTGAAATACATTGTTCATCCTAGTAACGGATTTATGAACACTATTGCAAGAAATGCTAGTATACTTAATATGGTTACGCCGATAAATGCACCTTTAATATCTTTGTCCATCTGTCTTCCTTATTTTTTATCATTGAGAAGCTTCTTCATAAGCTCTCCATAATTTCCTTGCCCAAAGGGCATTTCTCCACTATTTATTTGAACATTGTTTTGAGTTTTAATAGACATTGCTTTTGCTTTTTCTAGTTCTGTTTGAGCCTTTAATTCATCCATGCGAATCTTATGTGCTAACCCTACAAGATCGGCTAAATCTTTACTGGTGTATACTTCACTTTCGTCTGCTTCATCTAACTTCTTGTCTATAAGTAAATCTAATGTTTCAGCGAGTTTAAAGCGGTTTCTATAACCAGTATCTAGATAGACTTGATCGACGTATGCTTTCACCTCTCTCTTTTGTAAATACTCTGACGCCTTAGCTTCATTTATTTGTAGTCTACTACAGACAGCGGGAATACTTCCGAGTTCTAAGTAAGCATTTGCGATTTCCAGTCCTTCTGGGCTGATTCTTGTGGATATTTGATTCTTTGCCATATGAGAATTATAACAAAAACTGACATCGGTGTCAAGTTATATTTTTGTGTGGGGTAAGAAAATGTGGGGAAAAAGAAAGAGGGGACCGAAGCCCCCTCTTAGGAATACATTAGAACATGTATTTGAATCCTAGTTGTATGCGGTATAAACTTCTGTAATAATTGGTAACTTCGTTATCAACTTTACCTAAGCTCATTTTGTAAGCTGGTTTATACTCATAAGTGAAATTGCCATCACCGAGGGATACGGGTACGGCTTCTGCGATTGATCGGTCTGAGCCAGAAGCTTTTGTTTGTCTTCCATACTCACTGTCGATCAGATTAAGTAAGTTTTCAACATCTAATGTCAAAACGAACTTGTCTTTGTCTGTTAGTCCTAATCCAGGGAATTCTTGAGTTAGTTTAAAATCAAGTCTGTAATTCCAGTCTGTTTCGAATCCATTGATCGGTGCGAATCCACCTGCATAGCCAGATAGTCCAGCTGCTGCGATATATGAATCAAGATCGCTTTGGAAGTATGAAGGGACAACTACGTCTCCATTCGGTACATAAAAAGCTGCTGTTGCATCACGAGTAGAATCTTTATCTAATCCCCATAAAGCTCCATCCTTGTAGTTTCCGAAAGTATAAGAGAAAGGTTCTCCACTTACAGCGGCTCCTACGAAGGTAAAGATTGTTGGATGATTGTCAAAGAAGTATTTTGTATAGTTCGCTACAAAATTAAATGTGTGCTCTCTTGAATATATAGATCTGTGTAGTACATCTTCATTGAAGTCTGCATACTTAGTTGTATATTTAAAGTTTGAGATATTTCTTGATGAAGAAAGATTACCAACTGTTTGAACATCTTGCCACGTGTATGAAGCATAGATATCCCAGCTATCCCAGGCTTTAGCCATAGAAAGACTGACTAGGTCTGAATGACCTTTGTCTGTGTTAGTAAGAAGCATATCATAGCCTCTACCGTCATAGAATTTCTCCATAGCTTTACCACAGTAAGAGTAGTCAGCATAAATCTGTCTGCCGTCTACAGCTGTACCGATTGGCATATTAGAAACGCTATTGCCGATCTCTGGGCAATTAACTGATCCAGCAAATGCAGGATTTCCTAATCTTAACTGTTTGAAGTGTAAATCTTTATCTGTCTCTGTTTTTAGATAGTCAGCACTGAAGTACCATCCATCCCCGAGTTCCCAATCCATTCCAATTGACATCTTCATATCTTTTGGTAATTCAAAGTCAGGATCCATTATGTCAGCATACGCTGGTCTAAATCCTGGCTGTCCTGGTTGGTAGATGTAAGAATCAAATGGAGTTGTGTCAAATCCATTAAATCCTGCTGCTGCACTCAAAGGTACGTTTGCATTTTGGATTCCGATTCCATCATTAGAGAAAGTTCCACCCATCCATACGTTTGGTCTGCCACCAGTGAAGTAACCCATGCCACCTCGAATAGTAACATCTTTCATCATTCCTAGATCGCCTTGATCATAAGTAAAACCAAATCTTGGTAGTACAATGTCTTTGCCGTCTAAGCTAGTATCATTTCGAATACCATGTGCTGCGAATAAAGCTTCGTTATACTTCGGAGCTTGATCCATAGAATACTCTTCCATTCTTACACCAAATTGTAGTGTAAGTCTGTCACTGTAATCCCATGTGTCTTGTATATAGAAACTTGTAGTCTCTATCTCAAAAGCTGCTGAACCATCAGCGGGGTTACCAGAAGGTGAGTTTCTGTAGTCGATGCTATATGGAGTTTTGTTCTCAAAGTCTGAAGCACTTGCGAAAAGTAGTTCACCGTCTGAGTATGCAACAAATCCATTTGCAACATCAACTGCGTTTTTGTGTATACCTGCTACAAGTTCGTGTGAACCAAGTAGGTATGACATTTCGAATTCAAATTCGCTTGTGTCTGTTTGTAGAGAGTTATAATGTCTGAATACATCAGGTCCCATAATTACTTGTGGTCCTCTGTCTCCTTCTCCTAGTTCTACTACTGCTCTCATGAAATCATCGCCACCAATACTTGCTTGCGCAGTATCAACAGTTCTCATTCCGTATCTCATAGTAGTTGAGAAGTTATCAGTCCAATCGCTAAAGATTTGGAAACTGTCAGACTGTAATTCAGTAGTCTTTGTATAGTTACCACTTGTAAGTGCTAGTGTATTCTCTGATCCGCCATATTCTCTAACATCGTTGTTGTCTGATGTTTGATGTGTATATGTCATACGTTGGCTATCATTCATATTCCAGTCAAGTTTTACAAGAAGATCTTCGTCTAGTAACTCATTGTTCATGCCAGAAGCAGAACCTGCATCATAGTCGTAAACAGATTTTGCTAAGCCGATGATTTCATTAGCTTGTGCTAGTGATACGCCAGAAACTTCTCTAAGTGCACCTGAGCCTGCTGCTCCCCATACACCTGGTTCTGTTTTCTCGAACTTATCGTAGTTTATGAAGAAGAATAGTTTGTCCTTTATAACGGGGCCGCCAAAAGTATAACCGACTGTTTCTTCATCAAATTCTCCAACAGTAACAGAGTTGTCTTCGATTTGATCTCCGACCCAACTGTCTCCCATTTGAAAACCATATACGCTACCTGCGAATTCATTAGTACCTGACTTAGTTACAACATTAACATTACCTGCTGTTGAACCTGAGTCTCTTACGTCGAAGTCTACTACACTTACATTTACTTGCTCTACAGAGTCAAGTGATATAGGTGAGCGAACTCCAGGATATCCACCATATTCGAGACCGAAGTCATCTGATTGGCCAATACCATCAACACTAAAAGAACTATATCGAGCGTTTGCTCCAGCTATAGAAATACTTTCAGTATCATCTCCATTAAAGCTAATGCTATAAACATTAACGAATGGTTGTGTTGCGACTGCATCTTTAAGATCTCTCTTAACTGATGCAATTCTTCCGATCTGATCGGAAGTTAAAGTACTCTTTGGGCCCGTGATAAGACCTGAAGTATTTAACTTTTGTGCAGTCACTACAATTTCTTCGTCTACAGTTAAACCTAAAACAAACTTAAGTTTGTCAGTTTCTCCGAGTTCTAAGAATACATTGTCGCGAGTTGCGTTTCCTCCCGTAGATGTAACTACCACAGTATAAGGACCACCAACACGTAAATTACGTGCTAGAAAGATACCTTCACTATTTGTTACTTGGGACGATGCTGAGCCAGAGGGCTCATGGATTACGGAGACTGAAGCTCCTGAGATGGCATTACCAGTTGAACTTAGTACAGTTCCTCTGATTGCCGAGGTCGTTTCTTGGGCAAAAGCTGGAATCGCTAGAAAAACGATAGCAGATAACCCAAGGAATAGATTTCTAAAAACCATATCTTACTCCTTATTACATATTGTTGTTAACAACAGTTTATTGAAAGCGTAGGAAGATTTCCTACATATGCGTGTATTATAACAAAATTAACCATGAATGTCAAGAAGTATTTTCGAGTGCATCGTCACGATGTTCTGTGTGCGTCTTTTATTACTTTTCAAAAAATCCCAAAGTTGTACATGTGGGGGAGCGCAGAGCCGACAGGCGGCTAATGTCTCTTAACCGCCCCCCTCGTGCGCTGTGCTTACAGCTTGCTAATGTTCTGAAGCACTTGGTATACTCCACTCATCTCAAGCCCTGCAATCACATCAGAGGTTATCTCTGTGTCGTAGCACAGGCTACCATCAGCCTCAAGCACTGCCACTTCAAACCCTCGAATACCCTCGCCATTAATGACGGAAGCACCATACCCATTAGGGAAAGAATACTTCGTTTGATTCTTTCCAAAATATGTGTTCTTCTCAGACACGAACACATCAATGTCATATATACTATAGCTCATTTGCTCTCTCCATATTATCAGCCATTTCACAACACGCATCACAAAGGACACGCCCACCATCCACATCCGTCTGTCCACATTTGGACTTGACTTCACGAAACGAATACATCGTTTCGACATATCGCACAACTTCATCCCTACATTTAGGATTGGGACGAAAATTATATTTAACATCTATATACATTATACTTCTCCTATTACAATTAAAATTACTATGGCAACTATCATATAGAAACACGTTGCCACCATTAGACCACCTACAAATTCTTTACCCATATTAATTAACTCCTATAACTACTACAGCAAATGCCCATGCACCTACAAAGAATATTAAAAAGAACTGCGTTAAATACATATCGCTGTTCTTTCTCCACTCACGCTTGGCTCTGTTAAGCCAACTGTTTCTTTTACTTCTATACATTACTTGCCACCTCTTAATCTGTAAAGGTTAAGACTGTTAGCCTCGACACCTTTAAGAGCCAATCGACTTGCTCTTGCCATGCCTTGCTCAACTGTCATTGAAGCATTGCCAAGCGTTGTATCTTTTGGGTCGTACTCAAAAGGCAAATTAGCGATAGCTTTTGCTTTGTTAACTTTCATTTGTAATCTAATATTTTTCATATAATCTCCTATTTATACTGTGTATTATCGCATTTTTTAGCCCTACTGTCAACACCTAAATGCAAAAAAGAGCAACTATTTACGATTATCACCGCATATCAAGGACTTACGATGGGCGGGCCCGGTCCCGTCCTCTACAGCCCGCTCATAGCAAGGGTTTCAGGGCATTATGACAAAACAATAGAACGCTATAACCCACGCTATAAACACTGCTTGAATGACATACCAACCAACCCAATTCAAAATGACACCTTGAGGTCACCAAAGATTAACGCCATAATACCTGCTATCAGCACAAGGTCAGCACATACTGACCACACGATATAGGCACGAAATAAATACTTACTAATATTAATCCACATAATTATTCTCCGTCTCTTAATTCTGCGTTAGCTAATTTCAATGCTACTATGTCAATCATAGAATCACGACTCATTGCACTAACAGGAGAAACAGAATCTCCAATGGCTGTTATTAATTCTCGAATAGACATCTCAGATGCCTCTTGAACTTTCTCTTGAAAGAGGTCATGTATTGCTAGATTACTCATGCTGACACCTCCAACCCTTTGAGAGCCAATCTCTTGGCTTTCAACATTCCAACAACAACATTAGGCGTTGTTTCTTCCAACACATATTGTCGACTCTCTGCACACCATGTGTAGACTTCTATTTTGTTTAATTCAACTTTCATAAAATACTCCTTTTTTTGACTTTATACCCTACATTATACGCCTTTAAACGCATATGTCAATAGGGTTTACAGACTTTCTTTAAAAACAACCGCATATCAGGGACTTAAATTTGCGCCGTTTGGGCCCGGTCCGCCTTAATTAAATGCAATTATTTTTCATAAAAGACTTGACATAGCAAAGAATATGTCTTATAATAGGGACATGTTAAACAAAAAAGGAGATAACATGAAACATATATGCGGATCTTACTACAACATGGAAAGACTTTTAAAAAGAGACAAAAAAAGATGCTGTGGCTGTGGCATGAAACATCAACAACATGGGCAAAACTTAGAAGCTGATCATGTTTATTCTAAAGCTCAGCTTAGAGCAGAAGGCAGAGAAGATGAAATAAGCTTCACCAAGAAAAACTTGCATAACTTTCAACTACTTTGCAGAAGGTGTAATGTCAGCAAAAGAGAGGTATGTTTTGATGCGAGATATAGGCTTAAAAACTTTAAAGGTCGTATCTCAGAAAAAAACATTTTAAAGAACCAACTAGACTTTGACAGACTTATACTAGAAGCAAAAGAAAACGCTTGACAAAATCAAGCGTTGGGACCGGGCCCGTCCGCTTGAAACCCGCTGTCAGAGCGCGTTTCAGCGATAGCGTCTACTACGCCAGGAACCCCATAGACTCATTGAAAACACCACCTCTACAGCCCTCTCATAGCAAGGGTTTCAGAGGACGCCAAAAAATCTCGTGCTTTTTTGGAGACAAAAAACACGAAAAAATGACCAAAAACGCCAAAAAAAGACCAACGCTAACTATCTGATATGCCGTCATTTTTAAAGAAACTTGCTCTAATTTCAAAATACCTATATACAATCTCTCAGATTTTGATATAATACATACATGAAAAGCAATAATGCAATAACTAAAAATAATGACTTGGAGGTCAATTATGGAAAAAGCAAAAACTGTGAAAGCAGAAAAAACCAAAGCAACTCTATGCAAAGAAATAGGGCAATCAATGAAATTATCTCAAAGCGAGATGACTTCGTTGGAGAGAACATCAAAAGAGATGTTGCTCAAAATTCAAGGTTGGATTTCATAGCCTTGTTAGGGTGGATAGGCTCAATTTTATTGTGCCTATCACCTCTCTTTAATTTGGTTGTTTGGTGTTCTCTTGCAATACTAGGTTTATCACTCTTGACAATTCAAGCATACAAAAATAAGGTTTACAATCTTTTATTCTTGAACATCTTTTCAATCATCACATTTTCAATTAAACTTATAGGACAATTATTATGAAAAAAACACAATTATTTATTTTCGACCTTGACGATACTGTCATTGATTCAAGCCACAGAGCCACGCTCAAAGGCTTTGACTTAGACCTTGATGCGTGGAAACGAGATAGCACTTATGAAAACATTATGAAAGATTCTCTTTTGCCACTAGCAAATTATATGAGAGAATGTATCAACGCTGAGCATACTTATGTTTGGGTATGTACTGCTAGAAATATGCAAACAGCAGACCATGATTATTTAGCTAAGCATGGCTTAACGCCTAATTTGGTTTTATCAAGACAACTTGATGATGATACAGCAGACCACATTTTGAAAAAGAAAATGATTGGTAAACTGCTCAATCTAAAACCTTTCAAAGATTGCGAAACAATATTTTTTGACGACAAGCCAAAAAATCTTCAAGCGTTGGAAAGCCTTATTGATTTCAATTTGAACGCTAGAGCAATCAATGATATTGGAGCAATTCCTGTAGAATGGGCAACATCATAATGCAAACATATACAATTTATATTATGCGTGTTAGTGGACTCAAACAAGCGAGGGGACTTCGCAAAATTGGGGTTGCTAGATGTGTTGAGCATCGTAGACAATCCATTGAAAATTCTTTACGCAAAGAATTTGGGAAAGATTGCCTTGTTTATATCGAACACGCTTACCAAATACCTAGAAGGGGCAAGGGTGGATTTAAGGCTTACAACTTGGAACATCAAATACAAACATATTTGAAATCTAAAAATGTTCGTTGGATTTTTGCAAAAGGTTCATCAGCAGGAAAATCTGAATGGTTCAGAATTTCAACGCCACTAGCAAAGAAATATATTGCTGTTGGCAAAAGGTGGGTTGACACTCATTTTGTGGGGTTGCCGAAAGATTGGGAGAGAAACCCAAACGGACAACTATTTAAGAAAGGCATTTATTAAGGAGAAAAAACTATGTCAATATTTAAAAGCGAAGAAGGAGAAATGGCAAGATTTGATAGGCACATGAAACCTATCAGACTGCTAAACGAAAATCGTAGACTGAGATTAATCAGAGACGAATTGAAAAAAGACTTGCAGACGGAAAGACGAAAGCTCAAAGCAAAACGCAACGAGCAAAAAATTCTAGAGCAAGAATTAAAATCGTTTTCACCTCTACAATTAGAGCTTCCTCTGAAACCCTTGCTATAAGCGGGTTTCAGGGCGGCGGGCCCGGTCGGGACCGGCAACTTTCATGCCAATGGCTCAAGCTGGTGCGCTCTGCGCCTAAGTGCGAAACCTAAGTGCAAAAATGAAGTACAAAAATGAAACCCCGCCACACGCAGTGTTTGACAGGGTCTCCGCGGGAGTGAGCACTTACATCGCTTTTGCGGGTGCAGTGCTATTCTGCGCCAAAGTACAAAAGTTATAAGTACAAAAACTAGGCGCGCCAGCGACAAGAAGTGCAAATATGAAGTGAGTAGTCTAATTTGGCAAGCTTGGCGAGCCTCCGCAACTTTGACCTACCCCTTCCCCACCCTGGTATTATATCAGGTTTTTGCGGGTTTGTCAAGAGTTTACGGCAGATTTATGACAATTTTTTGCGTTTTTCGAAGATTTCGCCACGAAGGAGGCGTGGTTTCGCGTCCCGCCCCTCGGCGTTCCTCTGTGCATTTTTATGAATACTTCACATTTTGTATTGACAACGCCAATCAATTAGGATATAATATTACTATATTTCAAAAAGGATAAAGAGTATGACCAAAGTAGTAAAGTTAAAGCAAAGAAAAATATTTCTTGACAAGCCCAACCAATACTGCTATAATATACTTATGTTTAACAATAAAAGAATGAATGTAGCTAAAGAATTAGCACGCATCGAGAAAAAGAGAGCTAACAGAAAGCCAATACCATGGGCAATGTTGATAAGACACCCTTTGACATGGATTCTAGCGATTACTCTTTTCACAGGAGTATTCGGATGAGTGAAGGCAACTTTTGGAAATTAATGTTAGTATGGGCTATCATAGCGTTCTTTATGGACTTGATAGGTATACTATGAGTAGAAGAATGAGAGTAACACGACAACGACAGAGGTCTGTCAATAACAGCATAAGATTGCAGAAGAAAAAGAGTTTGCTAGAACAACAATGGCAGGCAACCCAAATTCAAATTTGGCACAGCATGAATGAACAAGACTTGGCACAAGAAAAAATATTAAAAAAAGTGAGCCAACCTATTGACAAGCCAGAAGTAAAGTTGTTATAATATTATCATAATGAAAACAATTAAACAAATTTACAACCAACTATTTAACAAGGAGACTATTATGGCACAAGCCAACTACACCCAACCAATGACCGACAAAATGGTCGCAACATACACAGCTAACCCTACAAGAGAGACAGTAGACGCATTAGCTAAAGAATTAGGCAAGAACACAAGAAGTGTCATAGCCAAGCTATCAAGAGAAGGCGTGTACAAAGCTACACCACGCACAACAAAGACTGGTGAGCCAATCGTACGCAAAGCAGAACTTCTTACAGCTATCGAGACACATTACGGAATCGAGCTTCCTTCCCTAGTGAAAGCCAGCAAGGCTGACCTCCAAAGATTGATTGACACAATCAGCTAGTCCTAAAGTCAGGAGTGGTGAGCCTAACTCACCACCATTTATCAAGTAGGAGAGATAAATAATTCAAAATTCTTCTTGACAAATGGTTTCACTTTCAGTATAATATATTTATATCGAAAAAAGATAAAAGACTGACATTTCGTAAATTGGTATCATTCCTATGTGTGTCAGCAACTCTCCAGAAAGTGATTGAAGGAGAGTAAGAGGTTGGACTATCAATCGCCCAATCCCCAGCAGTATATGATTCGACCCGTTACTGCAGTATGAGAAGGTCGGCGTGAGGGTTAGTAGTAGCATTGCAATGCAAACCTAGCAAGGCGTAACGCACCCGTGATTATCGGACAATACACGACAATATTGTGAACCAGTCGGCGTTGACTTTATGCAGCGTTTTCCACAGAATCGACTTTTAAACAATGAGTAGGAAAACAGCACTTTTAATAGTATGTGGCAGGTAAACCCCAGCGTACACAGGTAAAAAGAAATGATTGAGCAATAGCCAATAAATAAACCTCGCTAACCTTCCCCATACTCTTAAAAGTAAGTGAGTGAAACAGCTATCATAAGAACCTGCGAGTAGCTTACTTTTAATTAGAGTTAGGCAATAAGTCTTACAGGTCTCAGTAACCAATCTGTGTAAATCCTCCGCACTAAGTCCTTCATAGTAGTAGAACTACCACAATGCCCTCGCCTATCTGTGAACACAGTCGGTAAGATGGGTGAACGGCTACTACGCTCTTAACTGATACTCAGAGTGCGAGGTGCGATTCAGCTTTAGCTGTCAAGCCCATCAAGTAATGTGAGCATAGTATCAAAATGGTAAGAGTGAGGTAAACCTACCTAGGTAGAGAAGTTATGCCACAGCCATACAAGTTAGACACTAGATATAGTGCTTATCTTATGAAACCCGAGCCAGATATGGCAGTATGTGAATAGTAAGATAGAGGTAGTAGGAACAGAGCCTTAATTCGATACTCGCAGGGTAACTGCGTAAACAAGCCTCGGAAGAGCTTTACGAGCCGTGTAATAAATACAAAGCAAAAACTGGAATAGTAGTAAATCTTCGAGTTACTCGACTCCCTGCATAAGTCCCCTGTTCGCGATGGCGGGCACATGTCATAGTTCGATATCAAGTAGTTAATCTATAACCCACGCAGATATTTTGTTAACTACATTAGTCCCTCCTGCGTAACCAATAGGAGCAAAGTAGACCACTATGTTCAATACTTCTAGTGGATAAGTGAAGTATATAAAAGATGCAATATTAACATTTTCCCCCTCCGTTCCTTTGAGATGTACATACAGCAAGGTTCGAGGGGTTTTTTATTCCCCACATTCCTCCACATCAAATTTCTGATGCCAAATCAAAAAAATCTCTTGACAAAATTCCTTAACTCCTGTATAATATTCATATTATGAAAAAGAACAAGAAACAAAATATAGTCGCAAAGTACGCCCGTAAATTCGTAAAGGCAGTGACTATGCGCGACAGAACAAAATACAGTAAAAAAGTAAAACACAAGGGAGAAGAAAAATGCAATTACTAGACATCATGCAATTAGATTCAGTAGACTTACTATCTCGCGAAGGCGAGCAGGGTACAGTTGGAGCGAGAATCCGCAAAGAAATTTCACGCAGAAATGCAATCGGCTACTGGAAAGGAGACTTCGGCAAAGTAGTGGTAAAACAACAAGAAGAAGAAGTATACATCATAGGTAGTAAGCAAACTACACCTGTTGCTCGCAAGGTCGAGAAGAAGATGGCAGGGAGGGGTAGATAGTGATAAAACTACATGAATGTCAAAAACAACTGGTAGCCACAGGCAGACCAGCAGACTTCAATCTATACATGAATAGTGGACACTTTGTTAAGTACTCCACCTTCCTTAGACTAAGAAGTCAATTCGACCCAGACTCAGTCGCAAAACGAGACAACTACAAACAATTTTTAAACGCCAGAACTAGAGGAGAACACAATGCCAGCTAAATTTAAACCAACAGAGAAACTAAGAACTCGTGGCTCTACTAAAGTAGTTACTAAACACTACTACCTAAAGACTACACCTAAAGAAGAGTTGATAACTTATATAAACAATGGGCAAAAGCCTAAAGTTAAACAGAAGTGCCTAAACGAGCTTGCTCGTAGAGGACTCAAAGTCAACTGGGTTGAAGTAGGAGTTCTATAATGGCAGTACGATTTAGAAAAGACCTCAGAACAAGTGTGAAAAAGAAAACATCACAAGGTAGAGGCAAAGTTGGTACATCAACCATGAATAAGAGTAAAAGACGCTCGTTCAAGAAATATAATGGGCAGGGCAGCTAGTGGCAAAGGTTATACAATTTCCAAGTAAAGTACAGATTAACAGAGTACAAAGACTACAACAACTAAATGATGCGCTCGACCGACAAGAGCAGATGCTTCAAGAAGTTATGAAAGAGTTAGACATACTTAATGAGGAAATTGTTACACTCACAAGTGAGTATAATAGTATGTTGAAAGAACTAAAAGAATTGGTTATGAAAACATAGTATTATATTTATAGGAGAAAAAATGACATATTGGAAAAGACAATCAAATAAACATTACCATGTTGGTCAAAAGACTAATGGTAGTACAATCGTAGGCATAAAAGCGCCAGACACTTCTGAAGTGGGAGCATATATTGAACAATGGCATGGGACACCTCTTAAAAAGAACCCTATGTACATGAATGTTCAGTTAGCTAGTGGTAAAACTATAAAGTCTACAGACTTAGTACGAGACTTAGAAGATGTTGTGTAAGTGTGGTAGCAGGATATCACCTGCAAGACGAGAGCTTGGCTACAGGTTATGCTTACCCTGTGGCGAAGCAAGTGCAAAATCTATAGCACACGCAAGAAAAAAGCAAGTAGGGATTACCTACAACAAGGGTGGTTATCAGTATATAACCGAAAACGATTTAAAAACATTAGGGAGATAAAATGGAAGAACTAATACAAAAGGTGTCGTATTGGCATCACAACAGGAACTTGATTGAAGGCGCGACAAGCAAAGACCAAGTACTAAAACTAATACAAGAAGTAGGAGAACTATCCGACAGCGTATGTAAACAACAAGATGTCAAAGATGATATAGGAGACTGTCTTGTTATTCTAATAAACATTGCTGAGAGAGAAGGTACTACTTTGGAAGAGTGTCTGCAGGTAGCTTATGAAGATATCAAAGACAGAAAAGGTAAAATGATTGACGGAATATTCGTTAAAGAGGGAGACAGCTAATGACATATGATGAATTTGTAATGGCATTTGTTCTTGCTCTCGTAGTATTTACTTTAGGTATGTATATCATAGCAAACAACGGAGATGATGATGGGTCAGTATGACGACTTAGTAGAAAAACAACGAATGGTTCTAGCAGTAGAGAAATGGCGTAAGAAAGTAAAAGAAATCGCAGGCACAATAAATGGTCTGGTTAAGTCATGGACAACTACATACAACGATGGTTCGCAATTAATTGAAAACATTAACGGCTTTGCGAGACATACTGAAGAAGTCCCTAGTAGCATGACTACAGCAGAATGTATCGACCAAATTAGTAGGGAGGGCGAAGATGCTAAGTATAGGCAGTAAAATTTGTTTGCATATAGACTATGAACTGCAACTAGCAGAGGATATAGAACATCCAGTAATCATTAGAAATCTAGCAAAAGAATGGTTATTAACAACTAACGAAGTTGAAGATATCGTAAGAGAACAAGAAGAATTTTTAACAGCAACAGGAAAAGGGGAAATAGTATGAGTGTAAACTATACAGAAGAACAAGTAAACTATATGGTTAAAGCATATGAAACAGAACCCACAAGGGAGACAGTAGATGCTCTAGCGGATGAACTCAACAAGAGTGTAAAATCTATCATAGGAAAGTTAAGTAGAGAGGGAGTATACAAGAAAACAGTATACAAAACAAAGACTGGCGAAGACCCTGTGACCAAGAAAGAGTTAGTAGAAGAACTAGCAAGTATTTTAGATATAAGTGCAAATTCTATAGTAGGCTTGGAGAAGAGTCCAAAGTCTGACCTTAAGAATTTAGTATTAACTCTAAGAGAGTACGAAAGTAATGGTGAAGAAGGGTATGATGGATATCAATTAGTATGGAGAGGTGAATAATGGGGAATAGAGATAAGCGATATGCTAAGGTTTTTCCAAATAATGACAGACTCCGTAAGATAATAGCAGAGCATGGTCAGTACTTTGAGGTTGTATCTAGTCCACAACCTGAGCCACAGCTACAGAATCAACTAGCAATAACTTTGTGTGATGAGAATATAACTTTCACAACACAAGTAGTAAACTTACGAATGATTCAAAGAGACTAAAAATATAGGTTTGGTAGTATAATGGTTAGTACCCTAGCTTGTCACGCTAGTAATCGGAGTTCGATTCTCCGTCAGACCGCCACATAAGCGAGATTAGTATATTGGATATTATGACTGGCTTCCAACCAGTAGAGGAGAGTTCGATTCTCTCATCTCGCTCCACTTTGGTTTAAACCTGCAACGGGTGTATAACAAACTAAAACAAATCAAAACGAAGCTACAAACCTGTAGCGGGTGTATAACATACTAGGGATAATTTTCATAAACTTGATGTTATACCGTTATAATTTAATATAAGTACTTAAAGTTAATAAGTTAATTACTTACTCTGCTTAAAGTATATAGGTAAAAATAAATTTTCGCTTAGGCGCAATTGTAGTTAAGTCGTTTGAAAGTTTGGGATTGGTGAAAAGCCGTATTGAGTTTAGTTGGCTTTTCTTGGGATTGATATAATTGACAAGATAAATCATAACCTATCGCATAAATCGTCTAAATAACAAGGTATGCTCTTACGCTTACGCGACGAGCATAAATTAATGTTTTTCATTCGATAATGCTCTAGTAGGCGATAGTGATAAGTTGTTGTTTGTCGTAGTATCTATCTTGAATTAGATAATAATATTTTACCATAACTTTACCAAAAATGCAAATACTTTTTTTCATAGGAGTATGATTTAGTGGAATGTTTTAAACCTTTTTGTGATTAAAATATTTTATTTCTTGAATGGGTAGAGGGTTTTGAGTTTGTTCTCGTGCAATTTTTTATAAAGAGAAATTGTATCTCTTCCAAAACGAGACTGTTCAAAAATCTCACTCGCAGAATGTAAGACCAGTAAGAAATATACACATAAACCAAAGACAGCTACGGACAATTTTTCGTAAAACAATAGTGATTTAATTTTAAGTTCTTTCATGCCTTGGTCGTTTCCTAGTATATTTTCTATATTCGTTCGTTATTTTTTGTTGCCTTTTGGATGCGGCAGCTTTCATTCTTTTCTTCTTTGCTGTTGGCTTCTCGTAGAATTCGAGTTCCTTTAGTCTTTCTTTTCTTCCATCACGGTCTAACTTTCGTCTTAGTATTCGTATGGCTTTTTCTACTGGTAGTGTTTTACAATCAATTCTCATTTAATCCTTGTGCTCGTGTGAGGCGACACAGGTCATTCGCAATGTTATGCTGATTGTCAACTGTAGCTTGAAGAAACTTATGAACCCATGCCATATCAAAAACGAAGTCAGGATTTACTGTATTCATTCCTTCTTTGTGGCAGTGTGCTATAAGTGCAGTTACTAACTTATCTGTTAATTCTTCTGATTTCTTCATTCTAGGGAATTCAATTATGTTATCCATCTTTTCTCCTGTGAAATGCCCATCCTCTTTTTCGAAGATAGTTTACTTGTGATGTTATGCTAGTAGTTTTTCTCAGTAATCTACTTGATAACTCGTTTATTGGTAGTTTATTATAAAGGTCTTTGAGTGTCTGTCTCTCCTTCGTTGTCCATTTGCCCTTTTTATAAATCATACTGTTATTATATCAAATCTTCATCCATGTGTCAACAACTATTTTTAGATACCCCTAATTTTTTACTTGACTTATGGTTAAGAATTTAGTATAATATATTCATTGGAGAATAATTATGGATATAGATATAGCATACCTATTAATACTGGTATCATGCATTTACCTTGCATACAGGCACGGACACCAAGAAGGAATCGGAAAGACCTTAGACTACATGAAAGCTCAGGGCAAGATAGACTTCGATGACTAATCAAAAAATAATTGTTGACTTTTGGTCTTAATTTTAGTATAATATACATAAGTGTAAGAAGGGTTTCTTGCACAATGGCGTCCATACCGCAAGGGTGGGCATAGTTTTACTGAAAAGAAAATTAGGAGAAAATAATATGACGATTGATATTAGTAAATTTTGGCTTGGTATGAATAACGAGTGGTTGTTACACAACACTGATACTTCATATCCAAGATATAACATTGTAGAGAACACGGTAACAGGTAACTTTCGAATAGAGGTTGCGGTGCCAGGTTGGTCTAAACAAGAACTTGAGTTAATTCATGATGATAATGAGTTGCTCATCAAGGGGAAAAAAGAACAGAAACTAAGTGAGAGTGAAAGATTCTCTCATCAAGGTCTCAGTCTTAAATCTTTTGAGCGTAAGTTTATGTTAAACACGGACTTAAAAGTAGATGATGTCGAACTAACAGATGGACTATTGACTATCGCGCTGTCTAAAACTCCAAATTCTAATCGGAAAGTATTGGATATTAAATGAAAACACTTATGAATAGTTTTAGACAAGTAGAGAAATATGAGGATGTATCAGACGCAGTCACAATGATTGGGTTAATTGGTATATTTGGATTGGCTATCGTAGCCAGTGCAGCTCCTCTATTCTAGTACGAGTCAAGACCTAAGTCGAAGGGGCAGGTCAAACTGCCCTCTCGCATTACTAATATTATGATAAATTGCACAGAGCCTGCATTAGAAAGGCTACAAAAGAAAGTAAAAAACAAACAGGTTTGGGGGATACGATTAATGTTGAAACCCAACGGATGTAACGGGTGGTCGTATGACTTGAAGTATTTGGAAGAACCAAATATGTCAAGTGATGCGGTGTTCTATGGTATTATTGCTGTAGACCCAATGACATTTAGTTATGTCAATGAAATCAATATAGACTGGGAAGAAAATGGACTGAATGAACAGTTTAAGATCTCCAGTCCACAAGAAACAGCCCAGTGTGGTTGTGGAGAAAGTTTTACATTATGAAAATATCACAAGAGGGCATAGCCCTTATCAAGAAGTTCGAAGGTTGTGAACTAGAAGCGTACAAATGTGCTGCTGGAGTTCTCACAATCGGATACGGACACACAAAAGGCGTAACAGAAGGTATGCAAATTACCAAGGCACAGGCAGATGAGATGCTAGTAGAAGAACTAGCTACTTATGAGACCTATGTGTCAGACGCAGTAGACAATCAATTAGACCAGTGTATGTTTGACGCATTAGTGTCATGGACATACAACCTCGGTCCGACTAACCTACGAAGCTCAACTATGTTGAAAGTTCTAAATGCTGGAGAGTACGACGAAGTACCTGCCCAGTTAAAAAGATGGAACAAAGCAAGTGGTAAAGTTTTAGAAGGATTAATCAGACGAAGAGAGGCTGAAGCATTATTATTTGAAGGCAAAGACTGGTCAGATGCCTAAGATAACACTCAGCGGAGAAAAACTAGCAATGGCTATGGCTCATGCCGCAGAAAGAGGAATGACTTTTGAGGAATATGTACAAGAATATGTACAATTAGCTCAGGAACAGATGAAAAAAGAAGAAATACAGGAGAAATAATGGATATATTATTATTAATGCTGTTGATTTGGGGATATAATGAACAACCCAAAGATGCAAAAGAAGAACAACCAGAAGTAGTTCCAGTACAAGAAGTAGAGGTACCTGATAACGCAGTAGATGTGGTAGCAGTTACTCAAACAGCAGCAGTGCTTACAGCAGTTGCTGAAGCTATGACAAGTACAAATACTACTGCTACTGCTACTAGTACAAATACTAATACAAGTACAGAAACTAATAGTGCAAGTACTACAGCTACAGAACAGGCTATCATTGATGAACTAAACAGCATGACTGAAACAACAACAGTTACAGCGACCAGTACAACAACTAGCAGTTCAACTTCTACTTCATCATCAACATCAACATAAATAAATTATTAGTGCTACTCGTATGGGTAGCATTATGTTTTCATTATTACACATACACACAGTATGTAACAGAGTTAGAGATAACAAGAAATATAGAGTTAGCAAACTGGCAAAAGCTAAACACATTAGAGAGTACAATAAATGCACAAAATAAAACAATTTTTCGCATCAGTCAAGAACTGGTGGATATGGCTGAAGAGCAAGTTTGTACCCATTTACAAAGTGACAGTGAGCTTTAATAATGTATGGGGAGACTCAGATGATCAAACTTTTACTGTTAGAAAGATAATAACTCAAAAAGAAAAATTTTTAAAGTTCAGAACTGAAAGTGGAGAAGTAATACAATTCTCTGGCGCAGAAGGACTCAATTACAAAATAGAAGAAATTTAATGGAAATATTCATAGCATTATGCCTAGTAGCCGCATTGTTAGTATTAATAACTACAAGTACGGAAGGTACGAAAGGAATTACTAATGAATACACAAGTAAATCAGGCAGAACAAGAACTGCCAAAAAATCAAGAGAGGAACACATAGTATGAATCAAATGTTATTAGCTTTTTGTTTAGTTTTAGGTGGTACAAGTTATTGGCTTTACACAGAAAACGAAACACTTAAAGTAAACAATGCAAAGTTAGAGGGAGCAGTAGCAACACAAGAAGAAGCTATAGCTACCATGCAGGCAGACTTTAGTTTGCAAACAGAGATGTTACAGGCTCAGACTTTAAGAAGTCAAGAGATACAAAGAGAATTAAATAGATATAGTGATTTTATAAAGAACTATAAATTAACAGCAAAAATACTGGAAGATCCAGTAGAAATGGAAAGGAAAATAAATAATGGAACAAAACACGCATTTGAAAATATTGAGAAACTTAGTGCTACCGTTGACGATCTTGATGATGGTCTCCAGTTGCAGCCTACTATCAACTAGAGCTATTGAAGTAACAGCAAAGCCTATGGAGAGGAAGATTGTTCAACCAGTCATGCCTAGAGAAATAGACCTTTCAGCTCCTCAATGGATAGTTGTAAACCCAGATAACTGGGAAGATCAACTCGAAAAGATTAGAGTACAAGAAGGAGAGTTAGTATTCTTAGCAATGACAGTACCAGACTATGAAGTAATGTCATTGAACATGAAAGAGTTGCAAAGATATATCACTGAATTAAAAGATGTTGTAGTATACTATAGAAAAGTAACGACTGAGCCGTTAAATACTGATCAGTAATGTTTAATTTTATTAGACAGTATCTCGCATATAGAGATGGAATGAAAGGTGCCAAGTACTTTGAAAAGCACCCACACTTACAAGAAAGATTAGAAATAATCGAAGAATGGTGTGAAGAACTAGAGGAAAGAATTGTAAACCTAGAGAAGATAGCACACCCTAAGTGTGGTATAGAAGAATTTGATGGGTATACACCTTTAGTGCAAAGAATTGAAAAATTAGAGGAGATAAATAAATAGACGCAGTAAGAGCATTAAGTTCACCTGTTAAAACACTATCAGCTTATTTAGTGAAGGAACACCTAGAAGAAGCTGAATACCAGACAACCGTTGTAACCCTCGATAGAATTCATTGTGTCAAAAATAAACCAAAAAGAAAAAGAGTTGAAAATAAACCCCTTGTATTGTTAAAGTCCAGCAAACAAAACTGTGCTTTAACAATGGAAGGTAATAAACCTTCCAACTCTAAACCGTTCGTATGTTATAGTGGTAATCTTAGATTACTTCAAGCAGAACAGTTAGGATATGAAGCTATAGACTGTATTATCGCAGACGATATATACTGGGCTAGAGCTATTGAGATAGCCTTAAATTAAGGCTCAGCCTCGTGAGAGGGTTAGGAGAGAAGAATGTTAGGATTCTTACAGTGGGTTATAGGATGGATTCAAGTTATACCATGGTTAGTCATGAGTGCTTCAATCATAGCGGCGTGTACTGACACACCAAAAGATGACAAGTTAGTTGGAAAGATGTATAAAATTCTTGACTGGTTTGCAATCAATGTTGGTAAAGCTAAGCAAGAAGCAAAGGAGAGCTAAATGGCAGACGAAAGATTCGCAGGTGATATGAGTAGAAATGAGGTCGAAATTGATCTTAATAAATTCATGGAACTTGTAACTGAAAACTCAAATCTCAAAGCAAAAATATTAGAGTTAGAAACCAACAGAGAGCCAGATAATCCTTGGCAGCGTTGGATATTTCTATCAAACATGATTGATGCTTGGAGAATTTTCCCGAGAATGTTTTTATCAGTATATATTTTCTTGTTGTACTATTGTACTATGTGGTTTATGGATTTAACAGACCCAACAATGGAACAGTCAGGACTTATTAGTATCGTAGTAGGAGCGGGTGCGGCATGGTTCGGACTATACGCAGGTACAGCGAAGGATAAAATTAACGGTGGTGGAAAATAGTTCTTGACTTCATCTCATAATTTTAGTATAATATAAGTTATGAAAAAGTTCAAAGACATTAAAAAAATCAAGCCAACAAAGAAAGAAGAAAAAGTATGCTATTACTGTAAGACTACAGAAAATGCAGACGGTCTTTGTGGCGTATATAAGTGCTGGAAGTAGAGTAATGAACTTATTTTACTTAGACGAGAATCTCGACAAGGCAGCAGAGTATCATGTTGACAAGCATATTGTTAAGATGCCACTAGAAGCTGCCCAGATTCTTTGCACAACAATTTACATAGACAAGTTTCTAGGGTATGTTCCTCGCGCACTCAATGCAGACGAGCGAGAAGTTCTCAACAAACTCAAAGCAGAAATCAAGCATTTGCCTCTTGAGGAACGACCCTTCCCCTACCTCCCAATGATGTACAATCATCCTTGCACAATCTGGGCAAGAGAGTCATTGGACAACCATGAGTGGGTTCATTGTTATGCTAACGCATTGAATGATGAGTACCACTATCGCTACGGCAAGCTACACAAATCAATCGAACAAGTAGTAAACAAATTGCCAGACCCAGTAAATCTTGAGAGAGTAGGTTTTACTAAGTTCGGACTGGCAATGCCAGAGGACTTACGAGATTACGATAATCCGATACAAAGCTATCGAGACTATTACCATTTAGACAAGGCAACCTTCGCCAGTTGGAAATACAGAGACAAACCACACTGGTGGAACGAAGACTATGCCGATTACGAAAAAAGGATAACCCGTGTATAACCCAAAACAAGTACCACAGTACAAATTCAATGAGGACTTAATATTGTCCCGACTAGAACAGTATGTTAACAATACATATAGCCAACACTATGCTACTACAGGTAAGCAAACAACAGAGATGGTATTTGAACATGGTCATGGAGATGGCTTCTGTATCGGAAATATTATGAAATATGCACAGCGTTTTGGAAAGAAAGAAGGCAGAAATGAGAAAGACTTATACAAAGTTATTCATTATGCAATCATTCTTTTAGGCTCAATGCAAGAGGAACAGAATGGCAGTTAGAAAGAAAAGAGAAGAAAAACTCTCAGAAACAAATATTAATAAAGTAATAGAATTACTTGCTGCTGAAAAGCCTATTACAAAGAAAGAGGCGTGTGAGATACTAAATATAGCATATAACACAACTCGTCTTAGTAAGATTTTTGCAGATCACAACGAAACAGTAGACCACCGACTTAGAAGAAAAGCACAGAACAAAGGTAAAGGAGTAACAGAGTTAGAGAAAAAATCAATAGTCAAGTACTATTTAGAAGGTTCTAATACATCTGACATTGCTAAGGCATTGTATCGCTCACCAGCTTTTATCAAAGCAGTAATCGAACGAATGGGAGTACCACAAAAACTTCCTGACACTGATTACAAAGGCATTAAAAATGCTATGATACCAGAACCTTGCGTTCAAGAAGAATTTCTTATAGGTGAACGGGTATGGTCAGCTCAAGGCAACTGTATTGCAGTTGTAAAACGAGAAATAACAAAGTCCCATAACTTTGATAAATATGGTAGCAAGTGCTATCTATTATGGGAAATCGAAATGGCAGAGTGTGAATCGCCCTACTTTGGATTTGTACGCAACGCAGGGCATAATGCTCCACGACTAGCGTATAACATTGGAAGTTTAAGACACTTACAGGAATATTTATGACAACACTACAAATGATACTATGTTTTTGGCTAGCAGGTAGTTTACTTGCTATGTGGAAAATATGGAAACCTTCACTTAAAATAATTACTTTAATAGATAGTAACAATATATTAGTAGAAAGACCTATACTATCAACAATAGTAGTATTTATAATATTCACGATATTTTTACCATTTATGGTAATTCCTTTATTAATTCCTAACAGACTAGAAGAGTTTGTATCAGGTTTTATTAAAGGAGCAGAGAGAATTAAATAATGGCATACAGCAAAGAAGTAGTAGATAGATTTGAAGGCGTTTTGGCAAGTCCTAAACAGTTTTCAGTAGGAAGATTTGATCCTAACGATCCAGATGTAGCAACAGGAATGCAAGGCGCTCCTGCATGTGGAGATGTAATGAAACTACAACTACGCATTGATCCTTTAACGGATATTATAAAGAGTGTAAAGTTTAAAACTTATGGGTGTGGTAGTGCTATCGCATCTTCTTCACTTTTTGTAGATATGCTAACAGGTAGAACAATAGAAGAAGCAAAGCAAATAAAAGACAAAGATATTGCAGCAGCACTCAAGCTTCCTCCGATTAAGTTACATTGTTCAGTATTAGCAGAAGGCAGTATTAAAGCTGCGATAGAAGATTGGGAGACAAAAAATGCTTGAATTTATATTTACATTGCCCACAAACATTATGCTACTCGGCTTTAACCTCGCAATATGGGGAGCAGCTGTATATTATGTAGTAGAGTGGGTTAAAGACACACTAAAAGACAAAGGATACTTATGAGTTATTTATTAAAAGCACTTATCGCTAAGTTACAAGGCGAAGTAGAAGTGGCAAAGGCAAATATACAAGTGTATCTTCATAATTCAGCAGGTATCGGAGAGCATCCAGATATTGTTGAGGCTATGGAAGTACAGATAGAGAAAATTGCAAATGCCGAAGAAAAGATCGAAACCATACAAAAGCATTTTTCTAGATAGGAAACCCCTATAGATACCGAAAAATACTTCTTGACAGATGGTTTCAAATTCGATATAATATAGTTATATTTAAACAAGGATATACATGAGTGATAGATTTTATATGCAACAGTACGACCGAACAGGTTGGAAACCAGTATGGAATAACACATGGATCCAAAACAAACACAGGAGAAAAAACATGGCTTGGACAGACGAATCTAAAGCACAGGCAGTCGAAATGTATCAGGAACAAGAACCAACACCTGAAACTTCAATGGAGATTGTAAAAGACATAGCAGACGAACTTGGTGAATCACCAAATGGAGTTCGTATGATATTGACCAAAGCAGGCGTATATGTAAGAAAAACACCAGCAGCTAAAACCTCAAGCGCAGGTGGCGGTGGTGGACGAGTATCAGTAGCTGATGCTCAAGCAAGCCTTACTTCAGCCTTGTCAGACGCAGGTCAAGAAGTTGATGACGCTATTATCGGTAAACTAACTGGTAAAGCTGCAGTATACTTCAAAACAATAGTTGACAACTTAAATAGTTAAAAAATAGTTTAACCAAGACATTGCAAAATGTCTTGGTTTTTTGCATCTCATAAAAGAGACCTCTGCAATTAGCAATACAAAATAATTTTTGTTAGATTAAATTGGAGGAATCAATGAAAAAAGAGGAGCTTAAAGCTAAACTCGAAGAAGCAGGTGACGCAGTAATCACCTATAGAAGTCAAAACTCTAGAAAGCTAAAGTATAATGTTTGCACTGCTGACTTTTCTACAGAATACATTCGTCAGAAAAGAAACAGAGCAAAAGAAGGACAGCACACAGTTTTATTATTTTGCTGGGACACAGATTCTTACAGGATACTTGTCCCTGAAAATGTAACGAGTGTTGTACCTCTCAACCGAGTGATTAAGAATGATTGACTTTACTGCCCCCGCAATATACGAAAAAATGATACAGGAAACTGAGTATGAACAGATACGTCTGGTAGTTTCTACTTTCCGAGATGTTGAGTATATATCATTAAGAAAGTATTATTTAGACTTTGAGGAAGAATGGAAACCTTCTAATCAAGGAATAAGTATGCCTATTGATTTTGATAATAGTAAAAGACTCTTTGAAGGATTAGTAGAAATCATATCCCTAGCAGAGAGCAAAAGTATTTTAGAAGAAGAATTTAAAGATATACTGGATCAAATCTACCTAACCTAAAATATTTCTTGACAAGTCCTTGTAAATTTAGTATAATATACTTATGAAAAATTTAGAGACATTATTAAATCAGGCACGATTCTCGTACTATAATGGTAAACCCATTATGTCAGACGAAGCCTATGACAGACTAGAAGATCAATTAGGCGTTTCCTCTCAAGTAGGACACGATCTTATTGACTCGAAAAGCGCACGATATCCTCATGCGTTCCCTATGTATTCTTTACAAAAGTCCTACAGTTCATTAGACAATCCAAACTATGGATCAGAGCCTGTAACAGTAACACCTAAATTAGACGGAGCAGCAGTAAGTCTGCAATACATTCGAGGCACATTATCTATTGCCTTAACAAGAGGAGATGGCAAGCAAGGACTTGACATCACCGACAACATGAGGTTCTTAGTACCTCGCCACCTATTGCCCTTTCAAGGCGTACCAATTATACAAATCACAGGAGAAGTAGTAGCCCCAGCAACGATTAAGAATAGTCGTAACTATGCAGCGGGTGCGCTAAGTCTACATGACTCAGACGAATTTCAGAAAAGAGATTTAACTTTTGTTGCGTATGGGGTACAACCATACCCAACAGATAACTTTATTGAAGATATGGAATATCTCAATGCCTCTGGCTTTGAGACAATTATTGATAGTGATTATCCTATGTTTCCCAGAGACGGAGATGTTTGGAGAATCATAAGTAATAAAGCTTTCGAAAAGTTAGGATATACTTCTCACCACCCTCGTGGAGCATTTGCAAGAAAAGTAAAGCAAGAAGGTATAGTAACAGAACTCATTGATGTAGTATGGCAAGTAGGCAAATCAGGAAATGTTTCCCCAGTAGCAATACTCGATCCTATTGACATCGATGGTGCGAGAGTAGCAAGAGCAACTCTACATAACATTGGAATCATTGAAGACCTCGGTCTCGAGATTGGATGTATGGTAGAAGTTATAAGAGCAGGGGAAATCATTCCCCAAGTAGTAAGGAGAGTCGATTGAGACAAGAAGCATTTACAGATATATTTAGTCCTTTATTTAGAGGATTTACAAGTAGAATGTGGGTTGACCACTGTGATGAGACAGCAGGACCGTTTTCAGTAACAGAAGATTACCCTACATATTTAATTAATAATTTTAAATTTCTAGTAAGGAAGTTTAATGAACAAAACGGCAATAGTGAATGGAACATAAAATGATAGTAGAAATATTCGGCAAAGAGCAGTGCCCTTTCTGTGATAAAGCAAAAGGTTTAGCAGAAAGAGAAGGACACAATTATACATATAGACAGTTAGGTTTGGACTTTGAATTTCCACACTTTATGGAAAAATTTCCAAGTGCAAGAACCTTTCCTCAGATTATGGTAAATGGTGAATCCATCGGTGGGTACACTGAGTACGAAAACTTAGTAAAAAGCTTATGAAAGAGTTAGGAATGGCTTTGGTTGGATGTTCTGTAATATCAATTTTTATTGCAGGATTCATCTATCCAAACATAGAAGTAAAAAATCAACCGAGTAATAGAAGTTGTACAGGTATGTGTTATGCAATGCAAGTAGAACGCAACGGAACAGTTGTAGATATACTTCGAGCACAGCAAGCCGCAGCGTTAGGAGATCCTTTTAGTGATATCCGTAGCTTGTGGACAGGGTGTGCAGCATGTCATGGTGCAGATGGGGGTGGAGGTATTGGACCAAAACTCGCAGGACAAACCGCAGACTACATTAGTGGTAGACTTATAACTTATAAAAACAATGGCACAGTAGGATCACAGAGTGCCTTGATGTGGGGACAAGCAGGTATGCTGTCTGACATACAAATAGAAACAATCGGTAAATTTATACAAGAGGGACTTCCTCAATAAATTGAAAAAACTTAAACCAAAAAGACTAGAACCTATGCCTGTCGCCCCTTGTGGGGAGTGTAAGTTCTACGATCCAATACACCAGATATCATCTAAGCTAAGCGAAGGATGGTGTCGAGTCGGACCGCATACAGCATTGGTGCTGTCCGAAGAAACCTGTAATAAATGGCAACTAAAGTAATAAAAACAACATATAATTCAAAAAGGTGGCAAGACAACTCAGATGGCTGGATTGCTGCTATGACTAAGTCGAAAGACAATAAACAGTTATATCAGGAATACCTGAAGTCAACTAAAGATGCCGATTGCTTGATGTATAGATATTGGCTACGAGAACAAAAATGACAAAGAAATGGCATGGCGGAAAAGGTTCAACAGCAAGAGAAGGCTCTTATAGTAAGCAGTTTAAAGATAACTGGGATAAGATATTCGGAAAGAAGAAAGAGAGAGCAGGTCTTAACTGGGAACTAGAAGATGAACGAACACACAGTGAAAAAGCTAGAGAAGACTTTCTAGCAACACGAGAAATAATGAAAGACTATCCAACTCATAGAGAGTTGATGGCAAAACAAGGAAAACCACAAACAGAATGAAAAACGAAAAATTTCCAATTCAAACCAGCATCAACTTCGAAGCAAGGGATGCTACGCCTGAAGAAATTCAGCAGTGGATTGACGAACAAGATTCTTACGAAGAAGTAGTACACAATGTATTAACTACAGTAATTCTTGGTGGAATATTTCAAGCATTTACATTTGGTATGATGATACTAGCTTTTTATATTATAGATGTAGGATTACAAAACGCATGAAAAGAGGTTGGGTTATATTAAAACACGCTCTCGGCTCGTTTGACGAAGAAGATGGCTACAACAAAAGAAACGAAAATGCAATAGGTCTAATAAGATTTCTCATTGTTTTTACGAATCTTCTCTGTGCTGTATTTATTATGGCAAATGTAGTACATAACTGGTGACCAAACACATAGGGTTTCCTTTACCCACAGAAATGTTTCATCCTCATACATGCTTTGCTTTACCAAAGGAAGAAGCAATCTGTGAGTTACTACAGATAAATCTAAAATGTCATTCTTGTGGCAAACTTATGAAAAGATACCCCAAAGAAAAGAAACCAATCAATCCACCAGTTAAGAGGTACTGGATGAAATGAGTAAAGTAGAAGATTACAAAGCAAAGATCACAGAACAGTTTGATGAACTAGAAGGAATGATGTTAGATCAAATACATTTAACTGACCCCGATAAAGTAGAAGAAAAACTGTATGCAATAAACTATAAATGGGAGTTCATATCCGAAGAAGATAGAGACTTCTATCAAGGATGTATATTTGCATTAGAACATGGATTGAAGTGGTGAGCGGAGGAGTCTACAATCAAACATACTTCGACAATAGACCTGAAGAACAGCTAAGAGAAGGTGTTCTATATGGAGTTGTTCTAGTAAATACAAGAACCTTTGAGCGCGAATGCATCAAAGTCGGAATCGCTAGTGGCAAAGACTGGCGGCACGTTATCAAAAGAAGTCGTGGTTTCAAAGGGTATGAGTTGCGTATTCAACGAACCTATCACGATACAATCTACAACTGTTGGAAATACGAACAACAGCTACACGAGAAGTTCAAACACGAAAGTTATAAACCAAAACAAAAGTTTGGTGGGCATACGGAGTGTTTCGAAATTTCATCCCTTATTTTATCTGACTTTCCAAAAAATAAATCTTGACATTTGGTCACTCGTTTGATATAATAATATCATATTTAGGAGAAAGAGAAACTTTGAGACAGATAGTACCGCCAACAAATTGTCCAGCATGTAACAGTGTACTGGAGTTTGTAAACGACCAGCTATTTTGCTTGAGTGACTCTTGTCCTGCTAAATCAGCAAAGCGTGTAGAACACTTTGCAAAAACTTTAAAAATTAAAGGACTTGGTCCCTCTACTATTGAGAGACTTGATCTATTTGATTATCATGATATTTATTCGCTATCCCAAGAAGAAATATCATTATGCTTGGCTTCAGAGAAACTAGGTGAGAAACTACACACAGAAATTCAAAATTCAAAGAGTGTCGACCTTATAACTCTATTACCAGCTTTTTCGATACCGCTGATTGGCTCAAGTGCCACTAATAAATTAGCGAAACACATCTCATCAATATATGAGATAACCCCAGAGATATGTATAGAGGCAGGTCTGGGTCCGAAAGCGGCGTCGAATCTTTATGACTGGTTAGTAAACACTTTCATTGACCATGGCTATAATGAACTACCCTTTTCTTTTACTTGTAAAAAGCAGGTCAAAGTCAGTCTTGACGACACTAAGGGAACAGTTTGCATTAGTGGTAAGTTAAAATCTTATCCTACTAAAGCGGCAGCTAAACAAGTACTAGAAAAGTACGGTTTCATTGTCAAAGATAGTTTAACGAAAGATGTAACTATCTTACTCAACGAGAGTGGAATTGAAAGTGCAAAAACTAAAAAGGCAGAACAACTTGGGATAAAAATATTTAACAACCTAAAACAAATTATAGAGGAATAAAAATGGCATTACCAAAATGGACAGACGAAAGAACTCAACAACTAACAGACTTTGTTGGTTCTGAAAGCCCAATCACTCAACCTACTGTAGCTAACGCTGCAATGGAATTAGAAACATCTACAAGATCAGTTTCTAGCAAGTTGAGAAAAATGGGATTCGATGTTGAACTAGCGTCAGCATCTGCTTCTAAGTCTTTCTCAGACGAGCAAGAAGCAACACTATCAGCATTTGTCAATGACAATAGCGGATCGTACACATATGCAGAAATTGCATCAAACTTTGAAGGCGGACACTTCTCAGCTAAATCAATCCAAGGAAAAATCTTATCAATGGAATTAACTTCCCACGTTAAGCCTGCTCCTAAAGTTGAAACAGTTAGAACTTACACTCCTTCAGAAGAAACAACTTTTGTTGAAATGGTGAACGGCGGATCATTCGTAGAAGAAATCGCTGCAGCATTAGACAAATCTGTTAATTCAATCAGAGGAAAAGCTCTTTCACTTCTAAGAAGTGGCGAGATCAACGCTATTCCAAAGCAAAAAGAAACAAAAGGATCAAGCAAAGCTGATGTACTTGCTGATGTAGATGTTGCTTCACAAACTGTAGAAGAAATTGCTGACTCAATCGGCAAAACAGTTCGTGGTGTAAAAACTATGTTAACAAGACGTGGACTACAATGTTCAGACTACAACGGCGCAGCTAAAAAAGATATCGGTTAATCACTAAGTCTTTTGATTAGTTTAAGGCAGGGGTTCGCCCCTGCCCGTTTTTTTATTACTTTGGGAGAGGTCAATTGAATATTGCGTCAGCGCTTTTAAAACAGATTATAGTTCAGAAAGATTTAGACACATGGTCTAAGTTAAAAGAACATTACCTACCTGGCGAGTACCAGTCAATTTTCCGCATCCTTGATAAGCATATAGATACTTATCAAGACCTTCCCCAATTCGAAGATCTCTCTTATGAAGTTCGAGATCGACAACTCCAAGAAAAAATATTCGCAATCGAGTCAGTAGATGTCGAGGTAGACGCGTGGCTTTTGCTCGACTATCTTAAAAACGAATATGCACAAGTAGAAATCCTAGATGAGTTAGATTCCTACATAGATAAAACAGTCGCTATGGCTAGCGCAGAAGAAAACATAGAAGAACTCCAAGAAATAGTTTTAAGGGTAAGTGATAAGGTAGATGTCAAGCCGCCTGAAGAAAGTATGCAAAGCATATCTTTATTCGAGGATGACAAAGAACTAGCGAAGTATTTACCCTTAGGACTCAATACAGAGTATGACTCACAAATTCAGTTCTCTCCCAAAGACTTAGTGCTTGTGGGCGGACGAAGAGGCTCAGGCAAGTCATTGACTTGTTGTAACCTTGCAAACTCGGTTTATGAATCAGGGCGGTCTGCCTTGTATTTTACAATCGAAATGGATAGTAGATCAATTCTGCAAAGAATCTGTTCTATCTCAACTAAGATACCATTCTCTAGGCTAAGAAACAAAATGCTTTCATCGCAAGAGTGGGATCTAGTCGGTGGATGGTGGGCAGGTAGATTTGATGGTGGACATGAATTATTGCCAGAGTTTAAGAAAACTCATGACTTTGAATCATTCCACAAATCCTTAACAAAACTAGAACTACATAAAGATAAACAGATAGATGTTATCTATGACCCAGCACTTACTCTTTCCAAAATTCAATCTGAGTTAGATAAGAAAGTAAATCAGTTAGATGTTGGAGTAGTGATAGTAGATTATCTAAATCAAGTTCGTCGTCACAATGCACCAAGTCGCTCTGGTGGTCAGTATGACTGGACAGAACAGATAGAAGTCAGTAAGAAAATGAAGATGTATGCACAAGAGTATGAAACCTTAGTATTTGCTCCGTATCAAACAGATGCAAGTGGAGAAGCTAGGTTTGCAAAAGGTATTCTTGATGCAGCAGATGCTGCCTACTCGTTAGAGACATGGGAGCAACAGGATGAATGTATGACATTTAATTGTGTAAAAATGAGAAGTAATCGTATGGAAAGTTTTACTAGTGTGGTCGATTGGGAAACCTTGAAGATTGGTCCGCAGTCAGCAATCAATCCTAAAGAAAGAGAGAACATGAAAGAAAATATGACAACAGGAGAAAATGTAGACGACATATGACATTAATATTATACACAGAACAACAATTACTTATCGCATATACTAGATATGTGAGACAACTAGGAGAGTCATCAATTAAAGTGATGACACCAACGATCGAGGAGTTTCGTATTATTTACGAAACAGAACACGAAAATAAATTATGGGACGAAATAAATGACTAAAACAGAAAAAGCCGCACTACAAGAATCTTTAGTGCAAGTAGGCGCTGCTCTAGTAATTAATTTTCCTTTACAAACATTTATGTTATGGTTGATGATAGAGAGATGGGAATGGACAAGTGCCTTTCTTATATCTTTAACTACTACTTTTATATTTACAGTAGTAGCATTGATTAGAACATATATGATTCGTATGGAAATTGAGAAGAGACGCAGACATGGACTATGGAGAAAAGTAAGGAACAGTGGCGGCAGATAGAATCAGTAAAGAAACGGCAGAGTTAATAGCTCTGCCACCTTTCGATATAGAGACACGATCAGTAAAGTTTTTACTGAATCAACCGACTGTGCGTGATAATATTCACAAAGTACCAATCAATAAGCCTCTTATGGAAAGTTTAACAGAGCATGGCATACAGTCTCCAATACTAACTATGCCTAGTTATTATCCGATTGCAGGAAGTCAAAGACTAAGAGCAATGCTAGAGATATGTCATAAACACCGAGATGGATGGATGTTTAAGTCAATGGAAGTACAAGTATTCAAATTTCAAAAAGAATGGTGGAATATGTTTTACTTGTGGGGAGACAAAGAATTTAGAAACAAAGCCATAGCAATATGGTTTCAAATGGTAGAACTTGCTTGGAAAAGTAAGTATTATGAATATGAAGAAGATCCTAATGGAAAGAAAATGACGGACTTCGAAGAACTTGGAGATCAATTAAAAGGATGGAAACACAAGAAACTATGAAAGAATTTTTAGAACATTTCTTTTATGCATTATCAATCGCAGGCTTACTATTTTGTGTAGCGTTTGTATTAGGCATAGTAATTAACTCAGTTATATGACAGTAGAAGAACTATTACAAGAACGAAAGATAGATTATAAGTTGTCTCCAGCAGACTGTATTGTTGCGTGTTTAAATCCCGAGCATGACGACAGTAATCCAAGTATGAGAATTGATAGAATTACAGGGGTATTCAACTGTTTTTCGTGTGGCTTTAAGGGCAATGTGTTCAATCACTATGACGCCCCATCGAATCCTTTAGACATTCGTAGAGAAAAAGCTAGACGAAAGATAGAAGAAAAAAGAGCATCTTCCATAGGATTGAAGATGCCAAAGAACTTTATGCCGTATGTAGGCAACTGGAGGGAGATAACTCCTGACAGTTATAAATTGTTTGATGCGTTTTTGCACCCAGACAAGCCTTTTACTGGTAGAATTTCTTTTCCAATTAAGGACTTGACAGGAAAAATCGTAGCATTCAATTGCAGAACACAGTCCCCAACTGATGTTCCAAAGTATTTAATACACCCCCCGAAGGCATTGCTACCTTTATACCCTGCTCGAGTCCGCCCCATCAAGGGTAGAGTTATCTTAGTAGAAGGTATATTCGATATGCTTAATCTCCATGACAAAGGCTTGACAAATGCCGTATGTTGTTTTGGGACTAGAAATATTGATATTGATAAACTTAAACTACTAAAGATGCAGGGAGTAAGTGCAGTAGATATATTATTTGATCCTGACGAAGCAGGACAAGAAGCTGCCCTCCGCATTGTAGAATTCTGTGAGATAGCAGAGTTACTATCAAAAAACATAAAGTTACCTGTACAATTAGGAGATGCAGGTGCTTTGAATAAACAAAAAGTAAAAGATTTAAAGGAGAGATTATATGGCTAAAATAGCCCTAGTAGAAAGTAAACCTAGTCGTAATGACTATGTAAGATTATTTGATAATGAAATACAGTTCGACAAGTTCGAGTTATGTTCTGATCCAACAGTTAAGAAAGTATTAAAACGAGATTGTGATATTGAGATCAATGAAGATGACTATGATTGGATTATACTTGTTGGTTCTGAATGTTTAAAGTATTTCACAAATCAAAATTCAGTAACAGAGTATAGTGGTAGATGTATTGATGATAAGTACCTACCTGTAATTAATCCTGCCATGCTAGCATTCAAGCCTGAAGCTAAAAAGACATGGGAAGAATCAAGAGAAAACATAGTTAAGTATACACAAGGCAAACTAAAACAACAGAAACTTGCTGATGATAAGTGCTATGGCATTAGAGATTCAAAAGAACTTCACAGATTCCTTATCAAAGCTAGAGATCATGCAAATGACTTTATTGCTCTTGATTCAGAGACTTCAGGTTTGTATCCTCGAGATGGATATATGCTTGGTATTAGTTTATCTTACGAGCCAGAGCATGGAGCGTATATAGATTGTGAGTGTATAGATGAGACAGCAGAAGTATTACTTCAACAAATCTTTAACAAAAAGAGAGTAGTATTTCACAATGCTAAATTTGATTTAGCCTTCTTTGAATATCACTTTAGATTTGAGTTTCCAAGATTCGAGGATACTATGTTACTACATTATATGCTCGACGAGAATCCTGGCACACATGGTTTGAAACAACTATCACTTAAGTACACTCCTTATGGAGATTATGAGAAAGGTATGTACGAATGGATAGATGATTACTGCCGCAGAAATGGTGTACTCAAGGGTAGCTTTACTTGGGATTTGATTCCCTTTGAAACTATGCAAGATTATGCTGCTATGGATGCAGTGTGTACCTTCTTATTATTTCAGAAGTTTGAAAATGCATTAGTAAAAAATGATAGACTGTATGGAGTATACAGGGATATTCTTATCCCAGGCTGTAGATTCCTAACAGACATTCAAGATCATGGTGTACCTTTCGACAAAGATAGGCTACAAACATCTTCAGTGTTAATGCAAACACAAATTGATGAAGCTATTGAGAAGTTATATACTTATCCAGCAATTAAAGAGTTTGAACACAATCAAGGTAAAGACTTCAACCCAAACAGTACAATGCAGTTAAGAGGATTACTCTTTGACTTTTTAGGATTAAAACCTACAGGCAAGAAAACTGGAACGGGTGCGCATAGTACTGATGCGGAAGTATTAAAAGAGCTAGCCGAGAAACATGAAGTACCACAATTAGTACTTGACATACGACAGAAAGTTAAGATTAAGAGTACATATCTTGACAAAATTTACCCACAGCTTGACAGAGACAGTAGACTTCGTACAGGGTTCAACCTGCACGGAACAACTTCTGGAAGGTTGTCATCAAGTGGTAAAATGAATATGCAACAGATTCCTAGAGACAACCCGATTGTCAAAGGATGTATTAAAGCCGCACCAGGCAAGAAGATAGTTGCAATGGATTTAACAACAGCAGAAGTATATTGCGCAGCAGTGCTTGCAAATGATAAAGCCTTGATGGAAGTATTCCAAAGTGGTGGAAACTTTCACTCAAACATTGCAAAGATAGTATTTAACTTACCTTGCGAAGTCAAAGATGTAGCAGAGCAGTACGGAACACAGAGACAAATGGCAAAAGCTGTTACCTTTGGAATTATGTATGGAGCTGGTCCGAAAAAGATTAGTGAGCAAGTTACCAAAGACTCAGGAACATACTTTAGTATGAATGAAGCCTCCTCAGTTATTAAAGATTACTTTGAACAATTTCACGGACTCAAGAAATGGCTAGACGATAACAAACAGTTTATACAAGATAATGGTTTCCTATACTCTCATTTCGGAAGAAAGAGAAGGTTACCAAATGTATTCTCTCAAGACAAGGGTATTGCGTCTCACGAAGTAAGATCTGGTATTAATTTTCTAGTACAGTCTATTGCATCTGATGTAAATTTACTCGGAGCGATTGATACTCATAATGAAATTGACGGTGCACAAGCAAAGATATTTGCTCTAGTACATGACTCCATTCTAGCAGAAGTAGATGAGGAGTATGTTGACGAGTATATGGAAATAGTGAAAAAATGTATACAAAAAGACAGAGGTATATCAATACCTAACTGTCCAGTCGGATGTGATTTTGATGTCGGAGATGACTACTCATTCGGAAAATTTGAAAAGAAATACGGATGAAGCTAGAAGATATTCGATTCCCACTTTATGTGGTTCACTCCGATGAAGTTATTCGTAGAGATGGCGTACTTTGGATTGAAGGCGCAGTACTTGACGATAGTAATGTGGAAGGAAATAGTATAGGTGAAAGAAGATTACGAACACCTTTAAAAAATATGTATGATTTAAAACATCAAATAGATAATTTTGGTGGGTTAATAAAACACAGAGGGCGCTTTTATGTGGACTCAAATGGAAAGTTTTTTATATATGAAAAAAGTAAAAAAGCTGATTTAAAATACCATTTAATAGGTAAAGTAGAAAATAAAGATTTTGCTACTTTAATATGGATTCATGGTATACCCTTTCCATTTGAAGTCCCTAGACCTCCTCATAGAACAGAAACACATGCAGGAATATTATATGTTGACAAAAGACCCGCTTATTTGTATGAGTTGAGTACAAAGAAGTGGAAAGATACTTGGAGAAAAATATGATAAGATATGCGTATAGAATACTAAATAGGAGATAACATGGCAAATCATGTACAGAATTATATTACTGTATTAGGAAACGAAGCAGTAATGCAAAAGTTTGCAGATCAAGTAGCAAACAAAAGAGAAGAAGTAACAATGACAAATTGGGAAGGCAACCCCATGAAGGTAGAAGAACACGTATCCATAGAACAATTATCTTTTATGCCTAAGTATGATGAAGATAAATCTTGGGACTGGTATCGTGATAATGTAGGAGCTAAATGGGCTCATATAGATGATGGGGCTGATGACTATATAAATATAGTATCTGCTTGGTCACCTGTAAGTGAGTTTTGTATGAAGCTTGTAGAGTTTTTATCACTAACTGATCCTAATGTATTACTTAGACATCAGTATGAAGATGAGTTCAGAAACTTTGTAGGAATACAAATATTTTGGGCAGAAAATGAAGAAGCAGACTGCGACCATGAACAGATAGAAGATACTGATATAACAGAAGCAATGCTTGAAAAATTTCCAGAGTGGGAAGATGATGATTTTGATCATTGGGACTACCATGAAAAGTATGATTGTGTGCCTGGAGAAGTATTCGATGACTTTATTTGGCAATGGATGGATGAACAATGGGAAGATCTTCATAGACCTTTTAAAGAAAACGAAAAAGAAGGCAGCTTTTATGGCTACAACGAAAAGAACGACAATTACGTTCATGGGTTGGATGACTAATGATATACTACAGAAAAGATATGCCCCAAGTGCATATGACAGACATTGAACGATCTGATTTTTCTTTTACAGTAAGAGGCATAAAGTATGTAGACTTACTACCAACACAAATAGATAGAGACCCAGGAGTAGCAAAGAAAATGGATATGCGATTGAGTGGAGGTTTTTATAGAAACCCAATCAAAGTTTGTCCTGCTGCTACAAACAAATACTATATTATAAATGGGCATCACAGGTTTGATTTTTTATCACAAAGATACCTGAACGATACCGAAGATTCATGGGTAGATAATTGCGAGTGTGTAATCATACAAGCAAACATAGAGGATATCTTTAACTATTTTAAATAACTTAACTCGAAGGGCGACCATAATTTAATTTTTATGGATTCTCCCAACCATATTTCTTGGTTCGCCCTTTAGAGTTTTTACATTAACAAGGACACAATGAAGGCAGTATTAAGCAACAGAATATACATAGAGTGTACTAACGAGTATCAAGAATACCTCGACAATAAACTCACTTACAGTATACCGCCTAGGAGACCTACAGATCCGCCTATCATCATTAAGAATATGGGCGTAGTCAGAGCAGGTTTAGTGACCTTACCAATAGGGAGAACGGATTTAATTCCAAAAGATTACGAGATAGTCGATAAGCGAGTAGAAGTACCAATCGAACCACTTGACTTTAAGTTTGAATTACGAGACTCACAACAGTCTGTATATGACGAAGTCGAAGGCAGTTGTATAATCAACGCTTGGGTAAGTTGGGGAAAGACTTTTACCGCGTTAGCTATCGCAAATAAACTCCAACAGAAAACACTCATAGTTACTCATACACTAGCGTTAAGATCGCAGTGGGAAAAAGAAGTACAGAAAGTCTTCGGGGTTACAGCGGGTGTAATCGGTTCGGGAAAGTTTGATATTGATTCCCCTTTTGTCGTGGGAAATGTGCAAACTTTGTATCGAAATGTCGACAAAGTCGTAAAAGAGTTCGGTACTATAATACTTGATGAGATGCATCATGTTAGTAGTCCAACTTTCACACGACTTATTGATGCTTCACGAGCAAAGAATAAAATCGGTTTAACAGGAACACTGCAACGAAAAGATGGAAGGCATGTAGTCTTTCGTGATTACTTTTCGAGTACAGTATTTAAACCACCGAAAGAAAATTATCTCACACCTAGTGTAGATATTATAAATTCAGGTATTCGTTTCATGGATGGCAATGTTGACTGGGCTACACGAGTTAACTCACTTGCTTTTGATTGGGAGTACCAAAACACTATGGCTATGCTCGCCGCAAGTTATGCAGCGAAAGGTCATAAAGTTCTATTAGTAGCCGATAGAGTAGACTTTCTTAAGAGCTGTGCAAGGCTCGTAGGAGACAATGCAATCTGCGTAACTGGAGACATTCCACATGAGCAGAGAGCAGAGATGGTCAAAGGAATCTTTAACGACAAAGATGTTCTCTTTGGAACACAAAGTATCTTCAGTGAAGGTATTAGTTTAGATTGCCTTAGTTGTCTCATATTAGGTACGCCTGTAAACAATGAGCCTTTGCTTACACAGTTGATCGGGCGAGTAATCAGAATGTATGACGGAAAATTACAACCGAAAGTAGTGGATATCAACTTACATGGTCGAACAGCTAGAAAGCAAGCTGCGGCGAGAAGGGGATATTATATGCGACAGGGTTATGAAATTTTTGAAGTATAGCATCAAAAAATATATCTTGACACGGAGTTAAAAGTTTGTTATAATATGTTATTCTATAATTGGGAAAAAGTAAAAAGGGAAAGCAAAGGGAGTGTTAAAGATATTTTGACAATCCTTCATATACTTACCTATAAGTTACCACCAGTGAATAGACATGATAGAATATATAAATTCTGGACTAAAAGTTTTCATGGGGATTCGTTCCTAGTAAACCCAGAGGCGTTATTCATTCAGAGAAGGAGATATTCAGATAGTGAGATTGCGCAGTATGCAGGTATCGCATCGTTACGTAATTATTTCGAATATCAAAAAAATAAAGATACCACATTAGACCTCCTCCACTTCACAGGGGATGAGGACAGTATTAAAAACAATAGATTACTACGAATAGAAAATGACAGAATACATTTTTTGTTTGAAGAAATCACTTTAAAGGAACTAAAATGGCAATAAAATTTAATCAAACCAAGGGCGAAGCCCAAAAGAATAAAATCGACAGTTATCAATATGTCGAAGGCGACAACGTAGTAAGAATGGTAGGGGATATGCTTCCTCGCTATGTTTACTGGTTGAAAGGCGAAAACGGTAAGAATTTACCATTCGAGTGTCTATCATTCGATAGAGATTCAGAAGCATTTACCAACGTAGAAAAAGACTGGGTTAGAGAATATCATCCAGAACTTAAATGCGGTTGGTCTTATGCAATCCAATGTATCCATGACGGAAAAGTCAAAGTACTAAACTTAAAGAAAAAACTACTCGAGCAGATTATGGTAGCAGCAGAAGATCTTGGTGATCCAACTGATCCAACTACTGGCTGGGATGTTTACTTTAAGAGAGTAAAAACTGGACCTATGGCTTATAATGTTGAATATCAACTACAAGCTCTCAAGTGCAAACCAAGAGAGTTAAGTGAATCTGAAATGGAACTCATTGCAGAACTTAAGTCAATGGACGAAGTACTTACTCGACCAACAGCGGATGCACAGAAAGAACTACTCGACAGACTAAGAGAAGGCGCAAGCAACTCTACACCTGATGAAACTGTTTCTGACGAATTCGATATTTCTTAGGAGAGTATTATGCTTACAGTAGGAAATAAATACCCAAGATTTAGTATGCAAGGCTGTAATGATACAAATGATTTCATTCAAGCTGACGTGCTACTAAATGAGTGGACAGTAATGTACTTTTACCCAAAAGACTTTACATTTATATGTCCAACCGAAATTGTAGATATGGATAAACTTGTCGACTATGCTGATGTTATCGGTGTAAGTGGAGACAATGAATTCTGCAAAAAAGCTTGGAAAGAATCCAACCCAGCCCTTAATAATATTCAACACATACTATGTGCAGATTCTGGACTTGTTCTAGGAAATAAACTCGGTATTGTTGATGAGGCTAATGGAGTACACTACAGAGCAACATTTATAATTGACCCTGAAGGAATAATCCAGCATGTATCAGTAAATGCGTTAGATACAGGAAGAAACGCAGATGAAACTTTACGAACACTACAAGCCTTACAGGCTGGTGGTCTTACAGGATGTTCTTGGACACCTGGGGATGAGTTCGTAGCATGATTCTATTTACCGCAGATTGGCACATTAAACTCGGACAGAAGAATGTACCTATAGCATGGGCATGCTCACGCTACAAGTTGTTCTTCGACCAAATTTATGAGCTTGAAAAAGATGTTGATTTGCACATCATTGGTGGGGACTTGTTTGATCGAGTTCCCAGCATGGATGAACTAAGTCTTTACTTTGACTTTGTAAAGAATGTTAACGTTCGTACTATCATTTATGATGGTAACCACGAGGCAACTCGTAAGAACAAAACGTTTTTTACAAATTTAAAAAGAGCAACAACAAGTATAAATCCTCTAGTAGAAATAATAGATGAAACATACACTGAAAGTGACTGGTGTATACTACCATATGCAGACTTGCATAGAAAGAAAAGTATTGAGGGTATAGAAGAAAGCATACTCTTTACTCATGTGCGTGGAGAGATACCTCCTCATGTACAACCAGAAGTAGAATTAAAAAGATTTGATAAGTTTAAAACAGTATTCGCAGGAGACCTACATGCTCATAGCAATACACAAAGAAACATAGTATATCCTGGCTCACCTATGACTACAAGTTTTCATAGAAATAATGTTGAGACAGGCTACTTACTAATAGACGACAAAGATTGGGAATGGACATGGCATGCCTTTGATCTACCCCAGTTAATTCGCAAAACAGTTACAGATCCTAGTGAAATGGTGCAGACAGACTTTGACCATACTATATACGAGATCGAGGGAGATGTAGCAGACTTAAGTAATATCAAAAATAGTGAGTTACTTGACAAAAAAGTTATAAAAAGAAAGACAGAAGCAACTCTGATATTGGGCAAAGAAATGACAATGGAAGAAGAACTAAGTGAGTACTTAAGTTATATATTAGAGTTAGATGATAGTAAAGTTAAAAATATTTTAGGAGTGTTTAGTGATTACGCTAAAGAAGTTGCAGTGGAGTAATTGTTTTAGTTATGGTGCAGACAATGAGTTAAATCTTAATGAAACCATAGTTACACAGTTAATTGGCACAAATGGAACTGGCAAAAGTTCTATTCCTTTGATTCTTGAAGAAGTTTTATTTAACAAGAACTCAAAAGGTATCAAAAAAGCAGACATACCAAATCGAGAAGTCAACAAAGGCTATGATATATCTTTGTCTTTTGATGTTGTAGATGATGAGTATTCAATCGAAGTTATTCGTAGAGGCAGTATAAAAGTGAAACTCTACAAAAACGGAGATGATATATCTAGTCATACAGCTACAAATACATATAAGACGTTAGAAGAAGTAATTGGCATAGACTTTAAAACTTTCTCACAGATTGTTTACCAGAATACCAATGCTAGTTTACAATTCTTAACTGCCACAGATACTAACCGTAAAAGATTCTTAATTGATTTATTACAGTTAGATAGTTATGTAAAATACTTTGATGTTTTTAAAGAATTATCACGAAATTTAGCTGGAGATGTTTCTCACATACAAGGGAAAATTGACACAATCGATAAATGGTTATCAGATAATTATTTGGAAGATACATCACTACTTTCGAAATTAGAATTACCATTTTACTCGGAAGAAGATGAAGAAGCATTGAGATCTTTACAAATAGAATTTCAAAATATCTCAGAAATCACGAAAAAAATTAACCAAAATAATTTATTTAAAAGCCAGTTAGAGTCAATAGATTTAGGACTAGCGAAAGAGTATGTAGATAATAATAAGTGGCAAGACACAGAGCAGTTAGTACAAGAGATTGGAGAGATAAAATCACAAGGCTCTCAAGAAGTACGCATGGTTAAGAAGTATATGGACTTACAAGAACTAGACGAGGCAGGATGCCCAACTTGTGGTCAAGATATAGATTTAGCATTTATACAAAAAGAACTACATAGACATCAAACTGCACGCACAGCGTACTCTGAAAAGCTAGATGAAGTTAATGATAAGCTAACAGATATAAACTATGCTAATAAGATGCTTCAACAAATGGAACAAAAAATAAACAGTTGGGAAGAGATATATAGAAGCATAGACCAGAAACTACCATTAGAAATTCCAGACTCAGAAGAAGTACAAGACAGTATTATTAAATTGAAAGAAAGAATACGAAACAGACGAGATAGAGTAAACGAAGTAATAGAAGAAAATGAACGCAGAGAAAGACATAATACTCGACTTTCAATTATTGAAGAACAACAAACAGATTTTGAAGATCAACATACAGACCTAAGCAAAGAATTAGTAGATGCTAATAGTAAGTTTGCTAATGTTGATATACTTAAAAAAGCTTTTAGTACAAATGGACTATTAGCATATAAAATTGAGAACTTAGTAAAAGATCTCGAAGAACTAACAAACGAATACCTTGCTGAGTTATCAGACGGACGATTCAGTCTTGAGTTTGTCGTATTAAATGATAAACTAAATGTAGAAATTGATGATAATGGCAAAACTGTAGATATATTAGCTTTGAGTGCGGGGGAGTTAGCAAGAGTTAACACTTCAACACTTTTAGCAATTCGTAAACTAATGAGTAGTATATCTAAGTCTCAAATAAATGTGTTATTCTTAGACGAAGTAACAAATGTTTTAGATGAGCAAGGCAAAGAACGACTAGTAGAATTATTATTAGGAGAAGAAAACTTGAATACATATATAGTATCTCATGGCTGGACACACCCATTGCTAGCTAAGATAGAAGTAATAAAAGAAGAAAAAATAAGTAGGCTCGAACTTGGTTAATCCTAGACAAAAAGGTAATCGAGGTGAGCAACAAGTATTATCTATGCTTGATAGACTTACAGATGAAAAATGGGTACAAACTCCTGGGTCTGGAAGTGGAAAGATCAAAGGAGATTGTATGGTGCCTGACAAAGTAAACCTGTTTACTGTAGAAGTCAAGTTCTATAAAGATATAGGCTTTAACAGTAAGATATACACCCAGAAAAGTAATAATCTTTTCAAATGGTGGAGTAAACTTTGTAAGCAAGCACAACAAATGGAACAAGAACCATTGCTAATATTTAGAGAGAACCACGGAAAGTTCTTTGCAGCAACAGTTAGAAAACCAAAAAACACATTGCGATATATGCACATTGCCTGGCTAGGTGCTTATATACTAATCGCAGAACACTGGCTAGAAAAAGAGGAGATAAAATTTACAAATGGCGATAACATTCTCAAACCTTGGGAACCCCATTCAAAATGGGAACTTGCTGATAGTTGATAGTCTCAATATTGCATTTAGGTGGAAACACCAAGGTGTAACAGACTTCAAATATGATTATGTAAGGACAGTAGAAAGTCTAGCAAAATCATACAACGCAGGTAATATAATAATTGCTGCTGACGGTGGCAGTTCTTATAGGAAAGATATACTTCCAAGTTATAAAGCAAACCGTAAAGAAAAGTATGCAGAACAAACTCCTCAAGAAGAAAAAGAGTTTGCTATGTTTATGGCAGAGTTTAGTAATACTCTAACATTACTCAAAGAAAAATATCCAGTCTTTCAATTCAAAGGAGTTGAGGCTGATGATATTGCAGCATACATTAGTATGAATCTTGATAAGTATGGATTAGACGAATGTTGGATGGTTTCATCTGATAAAGACTGGGATTTACTTATCAATGATAGAGTTTCTCGTTTTAGTACAGTTACTAGAAAAGAAACAACAGTACATAATTGGGATGAACATTACGATTTTGAGATCCCCGATTATATTACATTCAAATGTCTGACTGGCGATAAAGGGGACAACGTTCCAGGAATACCTGGGATTGGTCCAAAGCGCGCAGTTCAGCTAATGGAACAATATGGAGACGTTTTTGATATCTATGATGCTTGTCCAATAGAAGGAAAGTACAAATATATTCAAAGTCTCAACGAAAACGCAGAACAACTTCTGATAAACGTTGAGCTTATGGATTTAGTTACTTACTCGGAACAAGCAATCGGAGAACAAAACATAGAAGTTATTAATTCAACTTTAAAAAGGCACTTAAATGAAAATAGATTATAGTCAAGATTCAATGTTAACAGAGTTCAGTATGAGAACTCTGCAAGACAGATATATGGTAGCAGGCGAAACATCACCTCAGGAGGCTTTCGCACGTGCTGCAGAAGCTTTTGCAGATGATGACGACCATGCCCAACGCTTGTATGATTATGCAAGTAAATTATGGTTCATGTTCTCAACTCCTGTACTTTCTAACGGAGGTACACAACGAGGTATGCCTATCTCATGTTTCTTAAACTATGTTGAAGATTCAAGAGAAGGTATTACAGATCATTATACCGAAAATGCCTATCTATCTTCCTTTGGAGGAGGTATAGGAGGTTCATGGAGCGCAGTTCGTTCACAGGGAACATCAACTTCAAAAGGCTCAGAGAGCACAGGTGCAATTCCTTTTATGAAAGTAGTAGATGCAGAAATGTTAGCTTTTTCACAAGGAGTTACACGACGAGGTAGTTATGCAGGTTATATGCATATTACACATCCTGAAGTAGAAGAATTTTTAGATATTCGTAAGCCTACGGGCGGGGATATCAATCGTAAGTGTACAAACTTACATCATGGTGTAGTCATAAGTGATAAATTTATGGAAACTATACACCGTGCAACGCACGAAGATAACTTTGATGACAGTTGGGAACTTATTGATCCTCATAGTCATGAAGTTAAAAAAGTAGTGTCCGCAAGAACACTATGGGTAAAGTTATTGCAAAACAGAATGGAGACAGGTGAGCCCTATCTTATGTTCGAAGATGCAGTTAACGCTGATTTACCTGACTTTCAGAAAAGAAAAGGTCTCTATGTGAATCATAGTAATCTTTGTTCTGAAATTACTCTTGCAACTAACGAAGAAAGAACAGCAGTATGTTGTCTTTCAAGTGTAAATCTGGAGTATTTTGACGAATGGAAAAACGTTCCAGCATTTATACCAGACTTAGTACGAATGTTAGATAATGTATTAGACTACTTTATTGATAACGCACCAGACCAAATGGAAAAAGCTAAGTACAGTGCTTTACGGGAGCGAAGTATTGGACTAGGCGCAATGGGGTTTCATGCTTATATGCAGAGAAATAATATACCTTTTGAAAGTATTATGGCTGCTAGTAAGAATTATGAAATGTTCAAACACATAAAACAAGATGCATTGAATGAGACTCGTAGACTCGCAGTAGAGCGTGGAGCGTGTCCAGATGATGATACTTGTGAAGTAAGAAATGCTCATTTATTAGCGATTGCTCCAAATGCGAGTAGTTCTATTATTTGTGGTAATACTTCTCCAAGTATTGAACCTTTTCGTGCTAATGCATACACTCAGAAAACAAAGAGTGGATCATTCTTACAAAAGAATAAATACTTAGAACAGTTATTAGATAAAAAAGGTATGAATACAGACAGTGTATGGAAAGAGATAGTAGCAAATAAAGGAAGTGTGCAACATCTTGATATTTTTACACCAGAAGAAAAAGAAGTATTTAAAACCGCTGTAGAAATCAATCAATCATGGGTAGTAGAACACGCTGCAGAGAGACAACAATTTGTTTGTCAGTCTCAAAGCGTAAACTTGTTCTTTCCACCAGACGTGAATAAAGGAGATCTACACAATGTACATATGTTAGCATGGGCTAAGAATTTAAAAACATTATATTACCTAAGAAGTGAAGCTATCAGCCGTGCTGATAATGTATCTTCAAAGGTAAAAAGAGAAATAATCTTTGAACAAGAAGATTGTTTGGCATGTGAGGGATAACTATGAGCCAATTATTAGAAGAAAGAGAATATTACAAACCGTTTGTATATCCTTGGGCATTTGAGTTTTACAAAAAACAGCAACAAATGCATTGGCTACCTGAAGAAGTGCCATTACAAGATGATATCAAGGATTATAAAGAAAAATTATCAGAAGGAGAAAGATCACTTATAGACAATATATTTAAGTTCTTTACTCAAGCTGACGTTGATGTGTGCTGTGGATATGCTAAGCATTATCTACCCACATTTAAACAACCAGAAGTAAGAATGATGCTAGTGAGCTATGCGGCAATGGAAGCAGTTCATCAAGAAGCATACTCTTTGCTTTTGGAAACACTAGGAAAGTCTGATGATATGTATCAAGAGTTTTTTGACATACAAGCTATGTCAGAGAAACATGACTATCTTACAGACTTCAATATGGACACACCACATGAAATGGCTAAAACAATGGCTGTTTATAGTGGGTTCACAGAAGGAGTTCAATTATTTAGTAGTTTTGCTATACTATTGAACTACCCAAGACATAATATGATGAAAGGTATGGGGCAGATTGTTACATGGTCAATAAGAGACGAGTCTCTTCATGTAGAAGGTCTATCCAAACTTTTCAGAACATTTATTGCAGAAAATCCAGAGATATGGACAGATAAACTAAAGTATGAAATCTATTGTGCTGCTGAAAGAGTAGTAGAACTAGAAGATAAGTTTATTGATATTTGTTTTGATAAAGCAGACATTCCAAATCTAACAGCAGATGAGGTAAAAGAGTATATTCGTTATATTGCGGATAGAAGATTACTAGGATTAGGTATGAAGAATATTTTTCATAGTAGTGATGAGAACCCTTTGCCGTGGATTGATATGCAAGTTAATGCAGTTGAGCATACCAACTTTTTTGAAAACCGTGCTACTGAGTATGCGAAAGCTAGCACACAAGGAAACTGGCAGGATATATTTAAATGAGTACAGAAATTACAAATGAAGAACCAGTGTTGATGCTAAACGATAAAAAGTATATCATTTCAGAAATGACTGATTTACAAAAAGCTTTTGTTATTGAGTTAAATGCCTTAGAACAAGACATTAATACGACAAGAAGAAGTTTAGATAGATTAGTTTTAGCAAAAGAGGGTTATACTTCTAGGCTACAACAAGATTTAGAATCACCTCCTGAGTCTTCAGAACCAAACGAGAAACCCGCTACATAGCGGGTTTTTTTTATCTTGCGGTTGTGGGAACTCCACCTGCGACAAATGGATTTTCTGCAAATGCAATATAAATTAACACATCTCCAACACCGTAGTTAGTATCTGTATTTCCTGTTTTTGGTTTAAAACCATTTGAAAGTATGTCTATATTATTTTGAGTTAGTGTACCAAAATCTGAACCATTTTCCTCATTACTTTTATTTGCCCCTAGTTTTAAATTAGCAACATTACTAGGATTCCTTTTGTGATCAAACATCTCCCAATTAGTAGAATGTGCTGTATTTTTAATCATTATAAAAGCAGGTTTAAAGCCCGTATAAACGAATGGACCATTCTGTGATTGGTTTGCAGTATATGATCCAAACTTACTGTAGCCGTCTATTTCTGCAAAGCAGTAGGCTAAATAACTATCTGCTCCATTTGGTCTAAAAACACTATTATGATCTTTGCAATAAACTTGTGTTGTATCTGGTTCAGAAGGAAAGAAAGCAGTATTAGTTGCTCCTGCACTTAGTTCATTTAAATACAAAGTATGCGTATTGGTTAAATCTCTATGATAAACAACCCAGTCATAATCCCCTGTTCTTGATTTAATTATTATCATATCTGGCTTTACTCCTAAACCATGATAAAAACTACCATAAGATGTAGCTCCTTGATATGTACAAATTGAAAACCCTGCATCAGAATTAATTTGATGCTTTGTAGCCATTTGCATACTGTTTGTATTCTGTGTTCCATTTGGAGTTGTGGTTACAGTTCCACCATTGGCTTTCCATTGCCAAGCTACCTTTCCTACTGCTCCACCACCAAGTGAATTTGTACTTTCAGGTGCACCTGTTGTAAAACCATTCGTATCAAAAGATTGTAAATCATAATTTGATTGTGATGCAGTAGTTTCTGCTGCGGTAGTGTCAGAAAATAAAGTTTTTGTTACA
>ERZ767114.112-NODE-112-length-61892-cov-4.036609_pt1 | contig 61892 bp, 52 predicted proteins | sample MGYA00374952_ERZ767114 | MGnify/ENA primary metagenome ERZ767114 (study PRJEB28939, sample SAMN06267156) | marine metagenome | isolation source: Columbia River Estuary | place: USA:Columbia River Estuary, USA | collected 2012-05-05 ... | reverse complement strand
AACAAGGGTTATGATAGGGGATTCACATTTAAAAATACGAATTTAAAGCAAATTTTTACAACTTACTTGACAGGAATGTAAGAAGATGTCTCCCTAACATCACACCAGGCAAAAACGTTGATCTATCTATGTTTATCTCCTGTAAGGTTTCCAGGAATCTTGAAACACGAATGCCTAAATAAGATGCGATATGAAAATTTCGAGTATACTGTTCTATGTCGGGATATTGATTTAAGAATAAATCATACCGTTCGACAGCACTTAATTGTAGTTGATTCAAGATACGCTTGTACAAACTGACTACATGGCGCTCTAAATTATGTCTTTGATATGATTCGAATTCAGGAAAACGTGCATAAATTCCATCCAGTTCTTTGGCATTGAATTCAATAACTTTCGATTCGGTAAGACATTCTATTGTTAGTGATGCGAGCTCATCAGTATGAATAGCTATATAATCGCTTATCCACCAATCTTTAATTGCAAATAGTAAGGTGTGTTCTTTCCCGTTTTTATCAACACAGTATGATCTTAAGCAACCTGATGTGACAAAGAATGTCTTCTTTACAATTTGTCCTTGGCGGATTAAGACTTCTCCTTTAGGAAGTGTTTTTTCTTTCGATATGGAATAAAGAAATTCTTCTGCTTCTGAGCTTAAGTGTAGGCTGGTTTTTATTTTATTGATTAAATCTTCCAATTCTTAATAATGGTGGTTCTAATTACTTACAACTCGTTATATGGAAAACAAAATCCCTTTTTGTAGGTCTCTGGTTCCGAATAACAGAAACTTTTGTTCTCGCTTATTATTTTAATTTATAAGCTTCCAATATAAGAAACTCTAAAATATCTTAACAAAGTTTGTTCATGATCTTACTAAAGATGATATGCCTGTGGTTTAAAAGAAAATGCCACTAAATAATATAACAAAAAATCTCCACAAAGGTTATTAATTTGTAATGGATACATATTCTAAAACAACCTGATCAATTATGGTTACTTCAGAGAAGGATTCAAGCATAACAGTATAATCTACCGTTAGCGAATCATTTTGGGGTAAACTTGAAGGGGTCTCGCTCAGAGCATATATGGTCATGTAGTAAGTTGCTGATCTATGCTTGGACTAAAAGGAGAACTGAATGTAATAGAGGCTCCGTCTTTATTTGGTCCCATGAACCATGTCCCATCATTTGCTTCACCGTAGGCGATTGAAGTGACACTTGGATCAATATTCCAAAGGGTTAAATAGGAGTTAGTTTCATTTGGATTTGGAAAGCCATGAATAGATATTGCAACTTGACCATTAAACCTTAAACTCATATTAAGATTGTTATATTTTATTTTGAAAAACACAAAAAAATTAAATCAATATTCAGTCCTAATTAGAATTATTCATCACAAAAAATAATTTAATCCTCCATAATCACTTAATTCTAAAACAAACATTTATAAGTGTTTAATTCAAGGAACAACATCAAAAAGTCAATAAATAGGAAACGTCACTAGAATCATTTATTCTACTTCAACAATCATTTCTATTTCAACGGCTATATTAAAAGGAAGAGAACCCATTCCAACTGCGGCACGAGCATGTTTTCCTCTATCTCCAAAGACTTCAACCATCAAATCAGAATATCCATTGATCACCTTTGGGTGGTCAGTAAAATCAGAGGAAGCGTTAACCATTCCCAAAACTTTGACTATTCTTTTGACCTTACTCAAATCACCAATAGCTAATTTTAAAATCGCAATCTGATTAATTCCAGTAATTCGAGCAGCTTCATAACCCTCTTCAATAGAAAGGTTTTCTCCTAATTTTCCAGTTATAAATTTTCCATCATTTTTTAAAGGACCATTACCTGATAAAAAAAGAAGATTATCTACACGAACAAAATTTACAAAATTGGCGACTGGAGCAGCAGGACTTGGCAAATCAATGCCAAGTCCTTTTAATTTTGCTTCTGGATTAAAAACCTTTTTCGATTCAGAGTTAAAAGAAGTCTCTTTTTGAACAGGACTACAAGAGAGTAGAATTACATTGAATATCAGGAATCCTAATATAAATTTTTTATTCATAATCTTAAGTCGCTGAAGAAAGGATTTCATTTAATCTTTTGGCAACAATGCGTTCTTGTCCGGGAACCATCATCCAAGTAGTTATTCCTACGGAACTTTTATCTCCAACAGTTTGGATTGAAGGGTGTCCATTTTTTAGTTTATCACGAACTACACTTGGTGATATTTTCACAAGATTTTGATCCCATTGAATTCTCAAACTAGGAACATGGTTGGCATATTTAGGAACATGAATCTCTGTTTTTACTCCTTTGATTTCTAAAGAACTATCACTTATTAACTTTATTTGAGCTTCCCACATTGACCATTCAGCTTTATGATCTTTCTGTAAATATAGTTCCAGAGCAGCAAGCATACCGAGGACTTCTTCCTTATTCACTTTCATCCCTCTTCCAATAGTTTCACCTCTTGGAGGGGTGTGCAGTCTAGCAGCTTCAATATATTTTCTTTTTCCTAAAAGTAAACCAGCACTTTGTGGTCCACGAATTCCTTTTCCACCAGAGAAGGCAACCATATCAAATCCCATTTTAGTAAATTTAAATAGGTTTTCAACGGGCGGTACATCGGCAGCACAATCTATAAAAGTAGGTATATTATGTTTTTTACCAAGTGCAATGAATTCTTCCCATTTGATTTCTCCTTGATCCGTATTTGCATTAAGAAACCAAAACATGGCAGTGTTTTTATTAATTACTTTTTCGAAATCTTTTGCTGTTTTTACTTTAATTACTTTTGCACCTACATTTGTTAACGCTTGCGCGTATCCAATTGCATGGGATTCTTGCATAATCACCTCGTTTTTCATGCCTTCCGTATCGGGAAGTTGTTTAACTTTTTTAGGATCCATTCCGGTGAGAATTCCAGCCATCCCAATACTCATAGCCCCAAAACAACCGGAGGATACTGTTGCATATTCACACTCTAATAATTCGGCAATTCTTTCTCCTACCTTGTCTTGTAGGTCATCGAGGTTTACGTATTCAGTAGTGCCATAACTTATAGCATCAGTAACCTCTTTTGGCATTAACGATCCGGTCATGGAAGTGTAAGTTCCTGCGGCATTAATAAAGGTTCTTAGTCCTAATTCTTTAAAGAAATCTCTTCGAACACTTGAAACGACTGCTGCAGAACTTGAATTGGCTGCTAGTGAATTAGTCCCCAAAAAGGCACCTACAAAAGGAAGGGTTGCTAATGATCTTAATGCTTTTCTTCTGTTAATCATGATTGTTTATTTTAAATTAATCTACTGCTGCGATGCAGTCCATTTCTACTAAGGAATTTCCAGGAACACCGCCATAGGTTGCAACAGTTGTTCTTACTGGAGGGTTTTTTCCAAAACGACCTCTGAAAACTTCATTCATTCCTTTGTAGTCATCCAAATCGGCAAGGTATACATTTACTTTAAGGACCTGCTCCATCGAAGAACCATTGCTTTCTAATCCTTTTTGAAGCTCTTTCAACACGTGGTCAGTATGCGATTTGATATCACCATCAAAATGAGCACCTTTTCCAGCGATATAAAGCGTATTTCCATGCCTTACCGCTCCAGAAAAAAGCGGAATATCTTGATCATTAACGATTTCGCTTACGATTTTCTTTTTAGCTAAAGGTGCTGCTGCTTTTAAAGTTCCGACACCAAGAAGGGCTGCAAATCCCATTCCCATTTTCTTCAATGAAGATCTTTTTTGTTTATTATGTTCCATTTTTCTTATTTTTTTGTTAAACTTATATTACCACATTCTTTTTTTAATCAACACTTTTATTTGGTCTTTGGGAACAGGAAGTTCATCCATATGATCCCTAATCCATTTAGAAAAATCTTTTTCAATTTCATCAGACCATTTGTTGTCTATCTCTCCCGGTGTATATTTACCTTCTTTAAGACGGGAGATGCCAAATAAATCTCTAAGTCGGACAACCTCAGAGGTAATTACTACTTTTTCAGCCAGATGAGCAGGAATAAAAATTACGCCTTCTTTTTTTGCTAGAACTACATCTCCTGGCATGACGCTTGATGAACCAATCCTGATGGGTTCATTAATACTGTATAACATGACCTCGGTTAAAAAGGAGGGGTGCCAGCCTCTAACAAAAGCATTGAATCCTTCAATTTTAGAAAGACCCTCCATATCTCTGCTCGAAGCATCAAAGACAACACCCGTTTTGGTTTTCGCATAAATTGAATTCCCTAAATTATCTCCAATTAAGGTTCCATCCACAATCTTTCCAAAACCATCTGCTACATAAACATCATTTTCTACCAAACGATCAATTGGCCATGAGTTTGTATTTCCAATTTCTCCTTCTCTGAGCCCTTTTCCTTTGATTTGATCTGCTATATCTGGACGATTGGGCATATACTGAACGGTGAGTGCTCTTCCAACAACGGTGACATCATTATGGAGTGGTTCCCATCCACCATCAAACTGATTGTGATAGCCTTCATTCCTTAAAACTCCCCAAGCTTCTTCAATACTAACTTTTTCCATGCGCATTAGCACATCAGAAGCAACTTTAGGTCTCCCATCTTTAAAACGTTCCCCTTTCCATTGGTGGGTTAAGAATTTCATTTCCTCGATACTCAAGCTTTGAGCAAATGCTATAGAAAAATAAATTGAACCTATAAAAACGAAATAGAATTGAATTAGTTTTTTAAACATGTTTTTTTATTATTTAGTTGTTTTTTCTATAGTGCCTTTGTCTCTCCACCAGGTCGCCAATGAGGAACCGGAAATATTCATCCAAGGTCCAAAAACGGCAGGGGCGAGCCCAACGGTTGATACTTTACCCATTTCAAGTGCTATTCCAGAAGCCAATCCTCCATTTTGCATCCCAACTTCTAAGGCGATGGTTCGACAGTCTTGCTCTTTCATTTTTAGCAGACGGCAGCTCCAATAGCCTAGTAAATATCCCATCAAATTATGAATAATTGCTATGACAACCAGCAAAAGGCCAATGGACAACAAAGAATCTCTTCCTGCAGCGGTAATAATCATTATTATTAAAGCGATCGCACTCATTGAAACAATTGGCATGGCCTTATCTAACCACTTTGCTTTTCCTTGGAAAAAATAGTTAAAAACTAATCCCAACACAACAGGAAGAATCACCATTTTAAAAATACTAATCATCATTGCATAAAAATCAATAGGGACAAAGGACCCCGCTAAATATTTCATCAATAGGGGCGTCATGAAAGGAGCGATTATCGTAGCCACTGCAGTTAAAGTTACCGATAGTGCAACGTTTGCTTTGGCCAAATAAGCCATTACATTCGAAGCCAATCCGCTCGGTGAAGAGCCTATTAACACAACTCCTGCTGCAATTTCTGGCGGAAAATTGAAAAGGCTTGCAAGTCCAAATCCTAAAATCGGCATTATACTAAACTGACAAACCAAACCGATCAAAACCCCTTTTGGCATTTTAATCACTCCGTAAAAATCATTAAAACTCATGGCTGTTCCCATACCAAACATTATTATTTGAAGTAGTGGAACAATGAGTTTTTTATATTGAAAATCACCAATCTGAACTAATGACTGAGGAAAGTACAAAGAAAGACTAACAGCAGCAAAAATTAAAACTGTAAAGGAAAATCCCTTCCATTTTTTTGTACTCCTCATCCCCAATGCCAATAATAATAATGACAGGATTAAGAAGGGTCCAGCAGTTTCACCTTTCCCATATAAAATCAAAATCAGAGTAACAAAAAACGATGCACCAGAAACTATAAATAAATATTTAAAAAGTTTATTCATTATTGCTTCCAATTTTCACTTGCTATGCCGTTAAGGTCATAAACAACGTTACCTTCTCTTAGCGTAAGTTCACATTCTAATTTTTGATTCCCTTTCATTCTTTTTCCTTGTGTATCAATAAATCCAAAATCTCCCTCTCTTAGATTTAACAGCGTTACATCAGCCACCGCACCGACAGACAAATGTCCTAAGTCTCTTCTTTGAATGTATTTTGCGGGATCCCAAGTGGTACTTTGAATTACTTCTTGAATGGAAAGTCCGATATTTAAGAACTTAGACATAACATTAATGATATCCTTCATTCCACCATTCATACTTCCTGTATGAAGGTCTGTGCTTATGGAATTTGGTTTTAAACCTTGTTTAACAGCTGGAATGGCTTGCTCGAAAAGAAAACTTCCACCTCCATGACCAACATCAAAAACAATTCCTTTTTTTTGTGCCTCAAACACATAATCTCTTACTTTTCCATTTTCATCTACAATCGGAGTTCTCCCATTCACATGGGCATAAGCATGTGTAAAAATATCACCAGGCCTCAATTTTTCTAATAATAATTTTTTTAAGGGCAGCTCTGGTTCACTTCCTCCAAAATCAATTATTACAGGAAGGCTTGTAAGTTTTCCTGCTTTAAGAACCCTGTCCGTTGGTGTCCAGTCAAAACCATGATAATGTGCCAGTTTGAAGCCGACAATATGCTGAGGGAATTGCCGTGCAACCATGGCTGCAAGTTTAGGATCCATGTCCATAATATTTTGTTCAAAAGGGCCACCGCTCATTCCTGCCCCTACAATATTGAGGAAAGATAATACTCTGGTTTTTGATCGATCAATTACTTGTTCTTTAAAAATTTTAAAGTTACGCCAACCTGAATCTCCACAATCAACAAGGGTGGTTACTCCGACCCTAAAAGTAAATCCATCGGGGGGTAAGGAAGCAAAACTGTTACTTAAATACCTGTCAGGAATGGTTCCATGAAAGTTGTGACTGTGAATGTCAATCAACCCCGGACTTACCATAAGGCCTTTAGCGTCAATCATTTTTTTAGCAAGTTTGGCAGAAATATTTTTTTTTACAGCAGCTATTTTTCCTTGACTGATGGCAACATCCATGACTTGGTCAATGTTGTTTTTTGAGTCGATCATATGACCATTTTTGATTAATAAATCATAGGATTGTCCTTTTAATATAAAACTAAAAAGTAGGATTGGACTTATTAAAAAAATGAGTTTAACTTTTTTCATAATAATACTTTTAATGTTGTTAGTTTTTTTTGGAATATGTATTTTTTTCCCTGATTTTTTTAACTTCTTCTGCAATCAAATTGCTTGACTCATTTCCAAAATTTGTTCTAATATATGATAAAACGTCTGCAATTTGATCATCACTTAAAAATGAATGTTGTGGCATTAACCCTTCATAAGTCTCTCCTTTGACCTCTATTTCGCTTTCCATTCCATTTAATATTAGTTTTACTAATCGTTCTTTATCACCTGTTACCCAGTCAGTTCCACCCAGAGGCGGAAACCTTCCAGAAGTACCCATCCCGTTGTTTTGGTGACAAGCCACACAATATTGGTTATATATTTTCTGTCCTATTTTTGAATCTTCTGGTTCAATACGATCTTTTACAATATCTGGCGTTCGGATATGGCTCATAGACTTTCTTTCTTCCATTTCGATCAATTCTTTTTCACCAAAATTTTCTCGATCACCCTTAAATTGAACCTTCCAAATTTTACCTTTTTCGGTTTCAGATAAATACATTGTTCCGTCCGGAGCGAAAGCAATTCCCATGGGACGATACATCGCATCGCGAGTATTAACAATGGGATCGATCTGAGCAAAACCGTCTGCAAAAATTTCATATTCTCCAGAGGGTTTTCCATCCTTAAAGGGTACAAATCCAATAAAATAACTCGATTGAGGATAAGGAGCTCGATTTGTAGAACCATGGAAACCGATAAAAGCTCCGTTTTTATACCTTTCAGGAAAAGCATCTCCTTCGTAAAAAACCAAGTCGTTTGGCGCCCAATGTCCTGGAAATCCGATAATAGGGTCTTTGTAATCAGCACAACGACCGATTATGTTTCCATCTCCTCCATATTCAGGAGCCAACACTTTTTTTCCTTGCATTTGATCGTAATAGCAATAAGGCCAACCGAAGTGATCTCCTTTTTCAATCTTTACAAATTCTTCAGAGGGAAGTAATGCACTTTCCCATTGATTGAAATGATTGGGCCAAAGTCGTGTTAGATCATCCCTACCATGAATAACTGAATAAAGGTGATTGTCCGAATTGTTCCAGTCCAAAGCAACGATACTTCTTAAGCCACTTGCAAATTTTTCACCATCATGTTGAGTTTGTCCTATTTTTTCAGCATCAAAACGCCAAATACCACCGTGATCTTTGAGTAAAGGGCAAGGGTCCTGACCCGGAGCCATGGGGGTTCTTTTTGGATTTTGACAAGCGTTGTTTGGCGCTCCAAAAGGAACATATATATGTCCGTCATTGTCAAATGCAATTGGCTTTCCTATGTGTTCGTGAGAACCATGAGCATGATCATCATGTACGATGATCTCTGCATCTCCAGTAGGGATAAGCTTGTCTGGGTTTAATTTGTATCTATAAACAGTTAGTTGTGAACTAAAATATAGATAGCCTTTATAAATTCTAGCAGCAGTAGAGTAACTTCCTCTTTGAGGTATGTGATAGCTGCCAAACTTTACCAGAGAATCAACGACTCCATTTTTGTCAATATCTCTAATTGCAGCTAGAACTCCGGCTTCACTAGATTTTTTGAATTTGACATACAAATCACCATTGTCGTTAACGGTCATGTGTCTGACTGTTTCTGCAATACTGTCGACATAAACGCTTGAAACAAATCCCTTTGGAAGAAAGAGTTCTCCCTTATTAATGGTGTTTTGACAACCGATTAAATTTATAAATAACACTGCAACAATTACTCTCCAGATTCTTTTATGAAATATCATCTTCCATTATATAGTTTTTTACTTAAAATTTAAGGTTCCAAAAAATTCAGGACGATGAAAATCTGGGTTTTCAGTTTTAACAGGATTCCAACTTAAATAATGAGGCTGAGTTGTGTCATCACCACATTTGTAAAAGTTTGCCTTCGCGATTAGGTTTGAAAAGTTAAAGCCTTCATTGTAGGTAAATATAGAAGCGGGGATTACAACTACCATTTCCCATTCAAATTTTCCTGATTTTTCATCAAAAGGTTGGTCTCCAAGTGTTGACCAAGTTTTAATTTCTTTGATTATCTTTTCTTGGGGAATAAAAGTTCGATTACTTCGATCTGGACCATATGCTAAATGAGTAGTGCCTATACAATTAAATTCAAAATTATAATAGTTTCCATCCTTCATAGGGTCAATAAAAAATTCCACACAACTGTCGCGATGAGTGGCACTATTGGGTTCAGATCTTTTTGCTAAAAGATGACCTTCTTTAACATAAAACTTAATGAATAACAAGCTATCGTCATGTGCAATTCTAAAATCTACTTGAGGCTGGTAGGGAAACTTGTCCCATTCGAGCCAATTTATAGTGTTTAGTATGGTCTCTTTTTCAATAACAATTGAAATATTTTCAAAGCTTAAACTGTCATTTACAGCAATCTTATAAACTTCAAGTGCTTTTGTTTTTAAACTCATGTTTGAACAATTGATAAGAAAAATAGCAATATTTAAGATAAGAGAGATTGATTTCATATATTGATAAAGCTAATTTATTTTTTCTGTATTAAAAAATTCATTAAATAGTGAAAAATATTTTTAAATTTTTGATAGCATTAATTTTAATCTCAACTTTTTCTTGTACTGATTCTGAAGTGTTATATCAACCAATTGATTTTCTTTTTGTAGGTAAATATACACAGGGTCTCGAAGGTCCAGCGGTTGATGTGAAAGGAAATATATACTTTGTCAATCCAACTCATTCAGGGTCAATTGGGATAATAGATGGTGAGGGAAAATTCGATTTATTTATTGAATATTTACCCAAGGGAAGTACTGCAAATGGTATTAGATTTGGTGATGATCAAGAAATGTTTTTGGCAGATTATACTGGGCATAATGTCTTGAGAGTTGATTTAAAAACAAAAGAAGTAACTGTTTTTGCACATGATTCTTTATTAAATCAGCCCAATGATTTGGCAATTTGCTGTAATAATCGAATGTATGCTTCTGATCCGAATTGGAAAAACAGTACTGGAAACATATGGAAAGTTGAAAATGGCGTTTTTGAATTATTAGAGGGTAACATGGGAACGACCAATGGAATTGAAGTCAGCCCTGATGAAAAAACACTTTATGTTAACGAAAGTGTTCAAAGAAAAGTTTGGGCATTCGACATTGATAATCTAGGCAATATTTCAAATAAAAAGCTTTTTCATCAGTTTGAAGATTTTGGTATGGATGGTATGCGATGTGATCAAAATGGTAATCTTTATATAACACGACATGGCAAAGGGACTATCGTTAAGTTATCTCCAAATGGAGCGCTTCTCAAAGAAATAAAACTCAAGGGTAAAAAACCTTCCAACATCGCCTTTGGAGGAAAAGATGGAAGAACAGCCTACATTACTTTACAAGACAGAGGTTTTCTTGAATCTTTTCGAGTAGAAGTTCCCGGAAGGGCTTTTGGCGGTTATTAATATTCCGAAAAATAGACGATATCTTTAATGCTCTTAAAAATAAAGATACTCAAAAATTAAACCGCTAAATTTGGAATATTAGATTGATGATTGCAAAAACAGAGAAAAGGCAACTCTACAGGCAACTGAAATAAAAAAGTCCCAAAAACACTGGGCTTTCAGGACTCTATCGCGGAGAAGGAGGGATTCGAACCCCCGGAGGTGTGACCCTCAACAGTTTTCAAGACTGCCGCATTCGACCACTCTGCCACTTCTCCAATGCGGTGGCAAATATACATTCCTTTTTATTGAATAGAAAATATTTAAATGACTCTTTGCAATAAAATAGCTTTTGAGTTTTCGTAATTTTGAAATCTCTATGGAAGATATTTATCAAACTATTATATTAATAGGAATTGGATTTCTGGCGGGCGTAATTAATACCTTGGCGGGAGGAGGCTCTTTATTCACTCTACCTCTATTGATTTTTTTAGGGTTACCCCCAAATATTGCAAACGGTACAAATCGAATTGCTATTGTAATACAATCCCTTACTGGTACTTTGGGCTATAAAAGTAAAGGGGTGTCTTCGTTTCCATTCAACATTTACTTAGGTGTTAGTGCGAGTATTGGCGCACTTATTGGTGCTCAAATTGCAATAGATTTAGACGGTAAACTTTTTAGTAAAATTTTAGCTATTATTATGATTGTTGTTGGAGTCATGATGTTAATTAAGAATAAAAAAGATGCCCTCAACTTGCCAGAGAGGCTAACTGGAAAGTATTTAGTGTATGGTTGTATTGGATTCTTTTTTGTGGGTATATACGGTGGATTTATTAATGCTGGTATTGGTATAGTGATTATGATTTTTTTAAATCGAGTACATCATATGTCATTAGTTAAAACAAATGCTACCAAAACAGCCGTTGTTTTTATTTACTCAAGTCTAGCTTTAGGTTTGTTTGCTTTTAACGGAGCAGTGGATTGGAAAATAGGCCTAATAATGGCGTTTGGAACAAGCTTTGGGGCATGGTGGACCAGCCGCTGGTCAGTAAAAAAAGGAGATAAAGTAATTAGAGCAGCGATGTTACTTGCCATTGTTATAATGGCATCTAAACTATGGTATTTTGAGTGATTTTAATAGTTCTTAAAACTTTGAATGGTTATCCCATAGCCAGTTATTCCAATTCTAGGTTGTTGAGCTGTGTTGCTTATAACACAAAGATTCTTAATATTTAAGTCATGTAATATTTGTGCCCCAATTCCATAGTCCTTGGCATCCATTTTCATGGGGGGTGCTTTATCTAAAGTTCCCTTTAATTGCATTGACTCTAGCTCAGAAATTCTGCTAAGCAAATTCTCTGAGGTTTGTTCTTGGTTTATAAAAAGTAAGGCTCCTTTACCTTCATTATTAATGAGTTTAAAAATATCATCTAGTCCTTTTTCTACAGAACCTGTTAGGGTTCCTAAAATATCATTCGTTATTCTTGATGAATGAATTCTAGTAAGCACTTCATCTTCAATTTTCCAATGCCCTTTAGTTAGTGCTAAATGAATATTACCATTTGTAGTTTGTTCATAAGCACGTAAACGAAAATCTCCATAGCGAGTTTTTATAAGGGTGTCAGATTTCTTTTCAATTAAACTATCGTGTTCCATTCGGTAGGAAACTAAATCTTCTATAGAGACAATTTTTAATTGAAACTTTTTAGCCACCTCTATTAGCTGAGGAAGACGAGCCATACTTCCATCTTCATTCATTATTTCTGTAATCACACCTGCAGGTTGCATTCCAGCCAAACGAGCAAAATCAATAGCAGCTTCAGTATGCCCAGTACGTCTTAATACACCTCCAGATTTTGCAATCAAAGGGAAAATATGCCCAGGGCGAGACAAATCAAAGGGAGTAGTGGTTGGGTCAATTAGTGCTCGTACAGTTTTGGAGCGGTCTGCTGCAGAAATTCCGGTTGTAACACCTTTGCCTTTTAAATCGACTGAAACTGTAAAGGCTGTTTCTAAAGGGTCAGTATTATTAGATACCATTTTTCCTAAATTTAATTTTTGGCATCTACTTTCGGTTAAAGGTGCACAAATCAGACCCCTTCCGTGTGTAGCCATAAAATTGATTAATTCAGGACTTATTTTTTCTGCTGCTGCAATAAAGTCTCCTTCATTTTCGCGATTGGCGTCATCTACGACAATAATAACTTCTCCATTTTTTATGGCATCAATTGCGTCTGCAATTGTATCTAGTTGGATCAAGTCTTTATTCATTTTTTATGTATTTTTCTTGAAAAAGGGAAGGCGTTTAATTTTTTCCTCAATAGGATAGTAAATGTTTGAAAGACTAATAAAACCTTTATCAGACGAAGCCCTATGTGTTAAAATAATTGCAAAAGGAGCTAGAATAAGGGTAGACATCCAAGAAGCGAAAAAAGGTGAGATGCTGTTGTCTTCCGCTGCATTTTTACTAAATAAGCCGATATAGTGGTAGGTAAGAAATATTAATACTGCTAGTACCAGGGGAAGACCTAAACCTCCTTTCCTTATTATAGCTCCTAAAGCCGCTCCAATTAAAAATAATAAGAGTGAAGCAAATAAGAGAGTGTACTTTTCGTGGAGGGTAATCTTGTGAAGATTAATTAGTTTTTGATAGGCAAAAAAGGAGCCTCGTTTTGTGTTTAAATTCCGAATAGAGCTTCTAATTTTTATTCTACTTTCGTCAATCACTTTACTTTGCTTCCAAAATTCATTAGTAATAATAAATTGAAATAAGTTTCCTGGAAGTGAATCTATAGTAGCCACAGCTTCATTTTTCCGAGCTGTTCTTGACAAAACACTTTGCCTTCCAAAGTTTTCACTAAAGGCATTTTGTTCTTCTGTGAATGATTGCTGAAGGGTGTCTATACTTTCTTTAAGCTGTTCTATTTTCTGCATTCTAAATGTTGACTTGTAGCTTTCTTCTTCAAGATTTACATCATTAAATTTAGATAAGTCAATGTTCATCTCGTATTCTTCAAAAGCTACTTTAGTGTGGGGAATTCGTAGACGATCATTAGGTTTTTTCGGAATGACTTCTTCATAACGATTTCCATTGTAAAGGACTAGTTTTAGGTTAGGATCACTGGTTTCACTTTTCATTTCTCCCCTTTCCGCTTTAATGACAATATTGTTTTCGCTATTGGGGGTGTATTCATGAATAATAACTCCTTCTAGAAAACGATCATTATCTCCATACTTTCTATCTACCTTAATATTAATTTCACCAATTTCATTAAAAATACCCTCGCGTATCGCAAGTGTAGGTTCTAACTTTGCTAGGTTACGACGTAAATTATATGATTTTAATTCCCCGTATGGAATCACGTGATTTGAAAAATAAAAGGTACCAATTCCTAAGAAAACATGAAAAATAACAAGGCCTAACATGGCACGTTGTAATGAAATCCCAGTAGACTTCATTGCTGCAAATTCATAGTTTTCAGAAAGTGTCCCATATGTCATTAGAGAAGCAAGTAATACGGAAAGGGGTAGAACTAATGGAATTAGCTTTGGTGAATAATACAGTAAAAATTTTGAAATGATAATCATATCAAGACCTTTTCCTGCCAGCTCGTCTATGAAAAGCCAAAAAGTCTGAATGATAAATATAAACATGCAAATAGTGAAGACGCTAATTAAGCGGCTTAAATAACTTTTCATGATATATTGATCCAGGATCTTCAAGTGATTAATTGTTTATATAGTAATCTGGGTAGTTTGAGACATCAAAAGTAAAATGGTTTTTTTCCAAAGGACTATTTATTTTTTGGTTTGAAATGGTAAGCGTTGTTCGAGTACCATTCATATCTATTTCTATAAGGCGATAAATATTTTTTTTAATCATATCAATTCCCAATAGCAAATATTTTACTTCATTATTTTCTTCACTAGGAAGTAGTTTTACAAATTGAATTGTTCGTCCAAAAATTGTTTGTTTAATATCCCACTGGTAGTCATATCCTTTTTTATAAAAGTTTAAAAGTTTGATTGGGTTAATGCCAAAATCTTCATCTTCTTTTGCTGTCGTAATTGTAATCTCTTCATTTTCTGGAACAACAGTATATGTTTTTTCACCATCGTAGAGTTGCTCTATTCCTAAATACATAAGTTTATATTTTTCATCTTTTATGGTAATAGAGCCAATAGTTTCTTGTTTAATATTTTCTTGTCTATTTTCTAATACATATGAAAAATCAAAAATCAAAGTTTCATAAGCAGCAATGGTAAGGGATACTTCATCTAATAATTTTTTTGCAGCGATAGAGGTTTGCGCACCAAGTTGTTTAAAACCAATAAAGAAAATTATAACACTTAAAGTATAGATTTTTTTCATAATACCCCATCATTTAAAAGACGATCAAGAGTTGCTAAATCGGTAATTAAAACTTGTCTTGCTTTGCTACCTTCAAAAGGGCCAACAATGCCAGCCGCCTCCATTTGATCAATTATTCTTCCAGCTCTGTTATACCCTAGTTTTAATTTACGTTGTAACAAAGACGCAGAACCTTGTTGAGCTGTTATGATTACTTCTGCAGCATCTCTAAATAATGCATCACGATCGCTGGCATCAATATCTATGGTGCTCGTATTTTCTTCGCCTACATATTCTGGTAGAAGATGTGCATCTGCATAGCCTCTTTGACCTCCAATATATGCAGCAATTCTCTCTACTTCAGGAGTGTCTACAAAAGCACACTGAATCCTGGTAAGTTCATTTCCTTGAGTATAAAGCATGTCGCCTCGACCTATTAATTGATCGGCACCACCGCTGTCTAGAATTGTACGCGAATCAATTTTTGAAGTTACCCTAAAGGCAATTCTTGCTGGGAAGTTTGCCTTGATAATACCGGTAATCACGTTAACAGAAGGACGTTGAGTGGCAATAATTAAATGAATACCAATAGCTCGTGCCAGTTGTGCCAAACGAGCAATAGGAGTTTCAACTTCTTTTCCTGCAGTCATAATTAAATCTGCAAACTCATCAACTACTAAAACAATATAAGGTAAAAAGCTATGGCCATCTTCTGGATTTAACTTACGTTCTCTAAATTTTGTATTGTATTCTTTTAAATTCCTACACATTGCATTTTTAAGTAATTCATAACGGTTATCCATTTCTATACATAATGAATTTAGAGTATTTATTACCTTAGTGTTATCAGTAATGATAGCTTCTTCAGTATCGGGGAGCTTGGCTAAATAGTGGCGTTCAATTTTGTTGTAAATATTGAGCTCAACTTTTTTAGGATCTACAAGGACAAATTTAACTTCAGCGGGATGTTTTTTGTAAAGTAGTGAGGTCAATACAGCATTTAGTCCCACGGATTTTCCTTGTCCAGTAGCACCTGCCATAAGTAGGTGAGGCATTTTTGCTAAGTCTACGACAAAGGTTTCATTGCTAATAGTTTTACCCAATGCGATTGGAAGTTCCATTTCTGCAGTTTGAAATTTAGTAGCACTAATGACAGAGCGCATAGAAACAATAGATGGGTCTTGATTAGGTACTTCAATTCCGATAGTTCCTTTTCCAGGAATAGGAGCAATGATTCGAATTCCAAGAGCAGAGAGAGATAATGCAATATCATCTTCTAAATTTTTAATTTTCGAAATTCTCACACCTGCTTCAGGCACAATTTCATATAGTGTGACTGTAGGTCCAATTGTAGCTTTGATGTTCGCAATGCCAATTTTATAATTGTTAAGGGTTTCTACAATTTTGTTTTTATTCAGTTCAAGCTCTTCTTGGTTAATTGTAATACTGCTATCTCCGTAATCTTTTAATAAGTCAAACCCTGCCATTTTAAAATTACTAAGTTCTAGGGTAGGGTCAAAAAAACCTTGTTTTTCAACTAATTTTTTTGCTAGTTTTTCATCAACCATTTCTTCTTCCTTAGCCTCAATTTCCATTGTAAGGGTTGTTTTTTCTGAAGTAATTTCAGTATCGATAGAGGGTTCCTCTTTCGAAATTTCTAGTTTTTGCCTTAAAGAGGTAGATGGATCCGTTGATTTGTCATTAGAAGTAATATCAAATGCTATATTAGATTCAAGATCTGCTGGAGAGGTTTCTTCTGTGGGTTCATTCTCTTTATTTTTTAGCTTCTGCCACCAAGTCACAATTTGCTCTGGTGTCCACCCTAATTCGATAACTAAAAAGCACAAAAAGAAAAAAAACAGAATTCCAAAAACACCAATATTTCCAATATATGTAATTAAAAAAGCATTAATTTCAAACCCCACAATACCAGAAAATATAGGAGTGTCTCTAAAGAAATAACCAATTGCTATAGAAAGCCACAACATATGTGCAAGTCCCCATGCCCAAATAGTAACGAGTTTTTTGGTAGACCATTGTAAGAATAGTTTTAAGCCAGTAAGCCCAATAAGATAGGAGAAAAGCAATGCCGCAAAACCAAAACCTTTATAGATGAAAAGATGCCCTACATAGGCCCCCAGCTTATTCAAAAGATTTTTTGAAGTGACCACTTTATCAGATAATGAGTCAAGTGTACTAAAATCTGCTTGCCATGTAAAGAAATAAGATATAAAGGAAATGGTAAGGAGAATAGAAATCAACAGGAGCCCTGCCCCTAACAAGACTTTTCGTTGTTGTCTCTTTATTAAATCTGTTTTAGTGATTTCTTTTTTTTTGGCCATAAACAAGTGCTCTCACGCAAAAATACAAATTCAAAACCAAAAAATAGCCTATAAAGTTCTGGCATGTAAGATATTTTTAAACACATAATTTGGTATTGTAAGCATAATATATTAATTGAATTTTGCTCAATAATAAGTAACGAATATTTGCTTTTATAAGTAGATTTTGATGATTTGGTGTAATAATCTAATCCAATATTACTATTTATAAAACTAATAGTCTAATGGCTAAAAAATCTAAAAGGAGTAGTACATTTATAAAAAATTAAACTCATGAGTGAAAGCAAATGTCCATTTCATGGTTCTACAACAAAACCCAATGTTGGAACTGAAAATAACAACTGGTGGCCTAATCAATTAAATATTGACATTCTTCGTCAGCACGACTCCAAAAGCAATCCTATTTCTGAGGTTAATTACAGAGAGAATGTTCAGAATTTAGATCTTGACTCTGTTAAATCAGATCTCAAAACAATGTTAAAAGACTCAAAAGATTGGTGGCCAGCAGACTGGGGACATTATGGCCCATTTTTCATTAGGATGACTTGGCATGCAGCTGGTACTTATAGAATAGGCGATGGTCGTGGTGGAGCTGCAACAGGAGCGCAACGTTTTGCACCATTAAACTCATGGCCAGACAACGGTAACTTAGACAAGGCTCGACGTCTACTTTGGCCAATTAAAGAAAAATACGGGAACAAATTGTCTTGGGCCGATCTGCTTGTTCTTGTCGGTAATGTTGCCATCGAAGATATGGGTGGTCCAAACCATGGCACCGTTTTAGGGCGTGAAGATATTTGGCATCCAGAAAAAGATATTTATTGGGGAGCAGAAGATGAATGGTTAGGTGATAAGCGCTATGGTGATACTCGTCAATCACTAGAAAACCCTCTTGCTGCAGTTCAGATGGGATTGATTTATGTTAACCCAGAAGGACCTAATAGTAATCCTGACCCAGCTCTTTCAGCTCAAGATATTCGTGAAACTTTTAAACGAATGGCTATGAATGACAAGGAAACAGCTGCTCTAACTGCTGGAGGTCATACCTTTGGAAAAGCTCACGGAGCTGGAGATGCCGATCTCGTTGAAGCAGAACCCGAAGGAGCTCCAATTGAAATGATGGGATTAGGCTGGAATAATAAACATGCTTCTGGCGTTGGAATAGATGCTATAACCAGTGGAATTGAGGGGCCTTGGACCACCAATCCTACACAATGGGATATGGGTTATTTAGAACTCTTATTTAAATACGAATGGGAATTAAAAAAGAGCCCAGCCGGAGCTTGGCAATGGCATCCAATTGATTGTGCTGAGGAAGATATGGTTCCTCAAGTTGATGGTAGCGATGTCAAAGTGCTTCCAATGATGACTACTGCTGATATGGCAATGAAAGTTGATCCAATCTACAACAAAATCTGCCAGCATTTTTTAGTAAATCCAGAGGAATTTGGAGAGTCGTTTGCAAAAGCATGGTTTAAATTACTCCACCGAGATATGGGACCAAAATCTAATTATATCGCTGGTGACCATAAGGATGTAAGTTATATATGGCAAGATCCGACCCCTGTTGGTGAAATACTTACTGCCTTTAAAGAACAGACAATACGTGATGCTATTGTTAACTCTGGGCTCAGTGTTCAAGAAATGGTCAATACGGCATGGGCAAGCGCAAGTACCTTCCGAAGTTCTGACAATCGCGGTGGAGCAAATGGTTCTCGTATCCGCCTTCAGCCTCAAAGGGATTGGGAAGTAAATAAACCTGAAGAACTTTCTAAAGTTTTAGGTATTTATGAACAAATTTCTTCCTCTCAAGGAGCAAGTATTGCCGATGTAATTGTAATTGGTGGTGCAGTTGGTATTGAAAAGGCTGGTGGACAAAAAGTAGATGTTACAACTGGACGTGGAGATGCCTCACAGGAAAATACTGATATAAATTCATTCAATTTGCTAAGACCAAAAGCTTGTGGATTTAGAAATTATTCTGAAAAAGAATTTGCTGTAAGTCCGGAAGAGATAATGTTAGATAAAGCTCAATTATTAGGTTTAAGCCCAGTGGAAATGACTTTACTCATTGGCGGAATGCGATCAATGGCTGTCTCACACAGTGGAGACGGTATTTGGACAGATGGCAAATTAAATAATAGTTGGTTTAAAACCCTTCTTTCTATGGACGTAAAGTGGAGTACCACAGGTTATAATAGTTACGTTGCAAAGGATAGAATGACTAATGAAGAGATTAGAACTGCCTCAAGAACGGATCTCGTAATTGGATCTAACTCCGAATTGAGAGCTATAGCAGAAATATATGCCCAAAATGACAACAATGAGAAGTTTGTTAATGACTTTATTCAGGTTTGGAATAAAATAATGAATGCAGATCGTTTTGACCTAAAATAAGTATTTGCATTTTTAATTATTAACATAATTTATTTTTCTTTAAGAGCTTTGATTTTTATGTCAAAAGCAGCATAAAGTAGTGTCATAAAGGGACTGATCCAGTTAAAGATAGCATACACGAAATATTCGCCAACTCCCACTCCTAAAACACCAGATTGATAAGCACCACAAGTATTCCATGGAATTAAAACAGAGGTAACTGTTCCAGAGTCTTCTAAAGTTCTGCTCAGGTTTTCGGGTGCTAGTTTACGGTCTCTATATGCTTTTGCAAACATTTTTCCAGGAATAACTATAGAAAGGTATTGATCTGAAGCTGTCAGATTTATAGCTAGGCAAGAAGCCACAGTACTTGCGAATAATTGGAAAGTAGTTTGTGCCCAATTAAGTAGCGCATTACTAATACGTTCTAAAGCTCCTATGGCGTCCATTATACCACCAAAAACCATAGCACAAATAATAAGCCAAATAGTTCCCAGCATACCTTCCATTCCACCAGAGGTAAATAAGTCGTTAAGCAATGCATTAGAAGTAGTTATTTCTGTAGAAACTGAAATTGCATCCATGATAGCTCTGTAAGCTACTTCAGAAGTCAGTATACTTGAATGTGTAATTTCTAAAAGAATATCACTTTGAAAGACTAGGGCAAAAATACCCCCCATTAATGTACCTACAAGTAAGGCAATAAGAGGCGGACTTTTTTTAACGATTAATACGATAACTGAGGCAGGAACTAAAAAAAGCCATCCATTAATGGTAAATTTTTCTTTGATTGCTGCCATTAACATTATGGTATCTGCTTGTCCAGTAGTTTCCTGAGTTAAGCTTAAAATTAAAAAAACAATAAGTGTAATAACAATACTTGGAATGGTTGTTAAACTCATGTAGCGAATATGAGAAAACAATTCTCCACCTGCCATGGCTGGAGCTAAGTTGGTGGTGTCAGATAAAGGAGAGAGTTTATCCCCAAAATATGCACCTGAAATAACTGCTCCGGCAACCATTCCAATTGGAATACCTAGTACCTTCCCGATGCCAATTAATGCAATACCAACAGTTGCAGATGTTGTCCAGCTACTTCCTGTGGCTAAAGAAATTATTGCACAAATGACAATGCAGGCAGGAAGAAATATACTGGGATGTAAGATCTGTAATCCGTAGTAAATCATTGCTGGTATAATTCCACTAATTAACCAAGTACCAGCTAGGGCTCCTACAAATAATAAAATTAGTAAAGCACCGGTAACAGACTGAAGATTTTCTGCTATTTTCTCAAGCATGGTATCATACTTAACCTTATATAAAAAACCAATAATTCCTGCAATAGCTCCTCCTATTAGTAAAATAAATTGGTTGGATCCTCCTAAAGCATCATCACCATAAATAAGGACGTTATAAGATAGGAGAAGTACTAGGATGATAATGGGCAAAAGGGCTACGCCCAGAGAAAGTTCTTTCTTTTTCAAACTATTTTTCTTGAATTACAAGTTTAATCATTTTAATTCAAATAGTTCTACTCAATCAATTTCTAAAATAATTTTAAATTAAACCTAAGTTAGCTCAACTTTAATATTTCGAAATATATCAAAATCGATATTTATAAGTGATTGATTTACTGTACGTAGATAAAAATTCTAACTAATAGATCAAATCATAAATTCGCTTTAACATGATGAGAGAGGTGTAAACCCCACCTCATTTATCATGAGATAGATTTTTAAAAATCATTCTTTTGGACTGTTAATTACTCCTTTGGATTATAAGTTTCTATTAAGTTTTGGTGAAAAGAGTCCGAGAATTAATTCATCAAGGACTTTTTAGGTAATAAAAAAATAAAAATCCATTCTTTTGCATTATGGTGTACAAAGAAACATTTGTACTTTTGAAATCAATTAAAGAATTTGATTATGAGTGTTTATGATGTAGCAATTATTGGTTCTGGACCCGGAGGTTATGTAGCAGCAATTCGATGCGCACAATTAGGAATGAAAACAGCACTTGTTGAAAAATATAGTACACTTGGGGGTACATGTTTAAATGTTGGATGTATTCCTTCAAAATCTCTTTTAGATTCCTCTCACCATTATGAAGATGCCCAAAAACATTTTGCAGAACACGGGATTGAAATAGAAGGTGAAATTAAAATCAATTTTAAACAAATGATTGATCGTAAAGCATCAGTTGTAGAGCAAACAACTAAAGGAATCGATTATTTGATGAATAAAAATAATATTGACATTTTCGAAGGGTTGGGAAGCTATATTGATGCAACGCATATAAAAATTGAAGGTAAAGATGCCCAAATCATTGAGGCTAAAAATAGCATTATAGCCACTGGCTCTAAGCCGGGAACCCTTCCCTTTATTTCTTTAGATAAAGAAAGGGTAATTACCTCTACAGAGGCGTTAAAGCTTAAAGAAATTCCAAAACATTTAGTGATTATTGGTGGTGGAGTTATTGGACTTGAATTAGGACAAGTATACTGTCGATTAGGTGCCAAGGTTTCTGTTATTGAATATGCAGACAGAATTACACCTATAATGGATGCAGGTTTGTCAAAAGAACTAATGAAAGTCATGAAAAAACAAGGAGTAAAGTTTTTCCTATCTCATGGTGTAAATAAAGTTAGTCGTAAAGGCGATGTAGTTAAGGTAACTGCAAAAGATAAAAAAGGGGGAGAGGTTCATTTTAAAGGTGATTATTGTCTTGTTTCTGTAGGTCGTAAACCATTTACTGCCGGCTTAAAGTTAGATTCAGCAGGGGTTCAATTAAACGAGCAAGGTCAGGTAACAGTTGATGATAATTTACAAACAACTACAACTAATATTTATGCAATAGGTGATGTAGTAAGAGGTGCAATGCTTGCACATAAAGCTGAAGAAGAAGGTGTAATGGTTGCTGAAATTTTGTCAGGGCAAAAGCCACATATAGAATATAATCTCGTGCCTAACGTTATTTATACATGGCCTGAAGTAGCCTCTGTAGGAAAAACAGAAGAGCAGCTTAAAGAGGCAGGTATTTCTTACAAAATTGGACAATTTCCTATGAGAGCTTTAGGACGTGCCCGAGCGAGTATGGATACCGATGGTTTTGTGAAAATTCTTGCAGATACTCAAACCGATGAAGTTTTGGGTGTTCACATTATTGGTGCACGTGCAGCAGATTTAATCGCCGAGGCCGTAACTGCTATGGAATTTAGAGCATCTGCTGAAGATATCGCTAGGATGAGCCATTCGCATCCAACTTATGCAGAAGCTATAAAAGAGGCTGCTCTGGCTGCTTCTGAAGATCGCGCATTGCATATCTAAGTAACTATTTCCTTAGCATAAAATGATTTAAGGTTATTTTTTTACTAAATCTAGGTTAAAAAAAATCTATTAATTTTTTATTTTTATATTATTAGTTTCATTTTTTGACGAATTCTCTCCAGTCCTAGGTTACCAATACTTCCTAAGTGGGTGTGATTCAAGTTTCTGTTAGGTAGGAAATCCCCTTTTTCAATAGCTCGACCCAATTCACGATAAGCATCTCGAAATGGTTTTCCAGCGATAACTTCTGTGTTTAGAGTATCCACGCTAAAGAGGTAATCATATTTTTTCTGGGCTGTAATATCTTGGGTTACCTCAAGTTGAGGCAAACTAAATAATAGTATGTTCATGCAGGCTTTCAATTCTTGTGCGGCTTCAATAATAGGTCCTTTAGCTAATTGTAAATCTCTATGATAACCACTAGGTAAGTTAGAAGTTAGTAAAGTTAATTGATTGGGAAGAGTTTGAAGATTATTACATTTTCCCCTAACTAGTTCAAACAAATCAGGGTTTTTTTTGTGTGGCATAATACTTGAGCCTGTAGTTAAATTTTCAGGGAATGAGATGAAGTTAAAATCTTGTCCCATGTAAAGGCAAATATCCATACTTAACTTTGCCAAGCTATTCCCAATACTTGAGAATGCTATAGAGGTACTTTTTTCCAATTTTCCACGACTCATTTGTGCAGCAAGTGAATTAATCTTTAATTGATCAAACTCTAATAATTCTGTCGTTAATTCTCTATCAATTGGGAAAGCACTTCCGTAACCTGCTGCACTTCCTAATGGATTTTGATCTGCAATTTTATAGGCAGCTTCCCAAAAATATAAATCATCAATCAAATTTTCGGCATATGCAGCCAACCACATTCCCACGGAAGATGGCATGGCAATTTGTAAATGGGTATAACCTGGAAGTAAGTTATTTTGATATTTTTCAGCTAACTCAAGTAAAAGGTCAAAAATTGCAATGACTTGGGTTTTAATTTCTCCCAATTCCTTTTTTAAGTATAGGTGCATGGCAACAAGTACTTGATCATTTCGAGAACGTGCGGTATGAATTTTCTTCCCTAAATCTCCTAGTTTTTTAGTTAGTTCGAACTCTATTTTAGAATGCATATCCTCAAATTCATCTTCAATTGTAAAATCCCCTATTTCTGCAGCTATTTTTAAATCCTCTAATGCCTTGCATAATTGTTTAGATTCTGGGATACTTATTAATCCAATTTTAGCTAACATTTTAGCGTGAGCTATAGAAGCTTGACAATCGTATTGTGCCAAAACTAAATCGTATTCTCGATCTTTTCCTACAGTAAATTCATCAACTTTTTCATGGGCTACAGCCCCTTTTTGCCAGAGTTTCATATTATAAAATATTTTTTAATAATTCAATATAAAAGTTAATGCCATCTTCAATTTCTTTAACATAAATATACTCATCTGCAGAGTGGGAACGTGTTGAATCACCGGGACCTAATTTTAATGAGGGACATTCTAATGCTGCTTGATCTGATAGAGTTGGTGATCCATACGTTTTTTTCCCCAAAGAAATTCCTGCTCGAATTAGAGAATGATTTATATCGATTGAAGAACTTTTCAACCTTAATGAACGTGCATTGACTTCACAAGGAAGAACAGCTTTTATATATTTTTCAATTTCACTATTGGTGTAGCATTCATTCACTCTAACATCAATAACTAATTTTACTTGGGATGGAACTACATTGTGTTGACTTCCTCCATCAATTTGAGTCAGTGTTACTTTAACGGGTCCTAAAATAGGTGAAACTTTATCAAATTTAATTGAATTGATTGCTTGAATCACTTCTGGAATTTTTAATAAAGGATTATCTGAGTTGGGGTGGGCAGCATGACTAGGGGTACCCTTGATGATTGCTTCAAAGACAATCAATCCTTTTTCGGCTATTGCTAAATCCATTAAAGTTGGCTCCCCTATAATAGCTAAATCTACTTTAGGTAGGATTGGTAATAATCCTCTCAAACTTTTTTGACCTGCAATTTCTTCTTCTGCAGTAGCCGCCATCAGTAAATTATATTTGGGTTTAGGATGAGCATAATAATGAGTGAATAATGCGATTAGAGAAACCAAAGCTCCTCCAGCATCATTACTACCCAGCCCATATAATTTACCATCAATAATATCCGCTGAAAACGGATCTCGAGTGTAGCCTTTATTTGGCCTTACTGTATCATGATGTGAATTCAATAAAAGGGTCGGTAATTCGGAATTAAAATTTTTATTAGTAGACCAAATATTATTATGTTGTCTTGAAAAGGGAATATTATATTCATTAAACCATATTTCAATTCGGTCAGCAGTTTTATTTTCTGATTGGGAAAATGACTCAATTCGAATTAGATCTTGCAGTAGAGATGTAGCTTTTTGAGTAATCATTATAATTTAATTTGAGTATATTCATTAGATTCAGTAATCATTTTTGAATTACCAATTCGCACCATACTAACTCCTTTTCTCAAAGCGTCAAAGCAATTTTTTATTTTGGGGAGCATTCCTTCATTTATAATTCTTTCTTTTTTTAAATATTCGTATTGTTTTAAATTGATTAATGGAATGACCGAATCTTCATCCATTAGTTTTTTGAGAACTCCTTTTTTTTCAAAACAATAACTTAAGGTTACTTCAAAATACACTGACATTGATGAGGCAATTTCGGCAGCTATTGTGTCCGCGTTTGTGTTTAGTAATTGACCATTCTTGTCATGAGTAACAGCACAACACACAGGTGTTATCTTTTGATTTAATAATAAATTAAATAGAGCTGAATTCACGGAAATAATATCTCCTACAAAACCAAAGTCAATAGGTTTTGAGGATCGTTTTTTTGCCACTACACTATTACCATCTGCACCCGTAAGTCCCAAGGAATCACAGTTGTATGATTGTAGAAGTGCAACAATGGTTTTGTTTAATTTCCCTGCATACAACATGCTAATGATTTCTAAATTTGCCTTATCTGTTACACGTCTTCCTTCTATAATTTGAACTGGAATATTGAGCTTGTGTGCCATTTGTGTAGCTTCTTTTCCACCGCCATGAACCAAAATTTTAGCTCCTCTAATTTTAGTAAAATCAACTAAAAAATCATTGAGTGATTCACGATTTTCAATAACATTACCTCCTACTTTGACTACCTGCAGCTTATCCATTTTCTAAAATTTTCTTCAAAACTACTTGAGTAGCAAAGGTTCTATTATTTGCTTGTTCAATCACTAATGAGTTTGGGCTGTCAAGTACATCATCAGAAACAACAATATTTCTTCGAATTGGTAAACAATGCATAAATTTTGCATTATTTGTTTTTTTCATCTTTTCACTAGTTATCATCCATTGAGGATCGGTTCGTAATATTTTTCCATAATCTGAATAAGAAGACCAGTTTTTTGCATAAACAAAGTCTGCATCCTTCAAAGCTTCTTCTTGATTGAAAATCAAGGGAGTTTTTTTTGTAATTGCTGGATTTAATTCATAACCTTCGGGTTGAGCAATCACAAAATCAGCATCCAATTGTTGTGTCATTCTAATAAATGAATTTCCAACTGCATGGGGCAGTGCTTTTGGATGAGGAGCCCAAGTCAAAACAATTTTGGGTCTTTTTTTACTTTGATGTTCTTTAATTGTAATGGCATCAGCTAAAGCTTGTAAAGGATGGGCAGTTGCACTTTCCATATTTACTACAGGAATACTTGCGTACTTAGCAAAATTTTGTAATACTTTTTCTGCTTCATCACTTTCTTTATCATTTAGAGATGCAAAAGCTCTTATAGCAATAATATCACAATATTGAGAAACTACAGCAGCAGCTTCTTTTATGTGTTCAGAACGTAATCCACTCATTTGGGTTCCATCATCAAATTCTAGTGCCCAGGCCTCGTTTGAAAAATTCATAATCATATTATGTATTCCAAGATAATGTGCTGCTTTTTGAGTGCTTAAGCGTGTACGTAAACTCGGATTAAAAAACAACATACCAAGTGTTTTCTTTTTTCCAAGAGCCTCAAATTGAAAAGGATTTTTTTTTAATTCTATTGAATCTATAACAGCATCATCTAAATTTGGGAGGTCCTTTAATGTTAAAAACTGTTTCATAGATAGTGATTAATAGTTGGTGTCTTTATTTTTTAAAACAATTATTAAAGCATCAAAAAAGGTATCAAAATGTTTCTCTTTTATGGTCAAAGGCGGTAAAATTCTAATAAGTTTTTTATTACTGCTTCCCCCCGTGAAAATTTTGTGGTTATAAATAAGTTCTTTTCTGAGATCTGCTACTTCAAAATCAAATTCTAAACCAAGCATTAAACCTCTTCCTTTTATTTTTAAAAGATGCGGTAGTCCTTTAGCTTTAGTTCTGAAATAATTTTCTAAAGCAACTGCTTTTTCTTGCAATCTTTCTTCTTGTAAAACTTCTAAAACCGCTAAAGATGCACTACATGCAAGATGATTTCCTCCAAAGGTAGTTCCTAACATTCCATATTTGGCCTTAATATCTGGACCTACCAGGATACCTCCAATTGGAAAACCATTTCCCATTCCTTTAGCCATTGTAATAATGTGCGGACTAATATTGTACTTCTGGAAGGAGAAAAAAGTACCCGTTCTTCCAAAACCAGCTTGGACTTCGTCTGCAATTAGACAACTACCAAATTTTTTACATAAACGTTCCATAGTTAAAACGAATCCTTCAGAAGGTTGGTCCAATCCACCAACTCCCTGAATTCCCTCAAAAATAACAGCACAATACTCTTTTGTAGCTAATGCTTGATGAAGTGCTTTTTCGTCATTAAATGGTAAAAAGGTAACCTCTTGTTGTTTATTAAGAGGTGCATTTATTCCAGGGTTATCCGTAACGGCAACTGCTGCTGAGGTTCTTCCGTGAAATGCATTATGGAAAGCAATTATTTTTTTTCGATTTGTGTGAAATGAAGCAAGTTTCAAAGCATTTTCTATAGCTTCAGCTCCAGTACTGCATAAAAATAGTTTATGTTCATGAAGACACGATTGTTCTCCGATAGCATCTGCCAATTTTTGTTGTAATGGGTTTTGAATTGCATTGGAATAAAATCCAATTTGCATTAATTGCTGTTTTATTTTCTCTACATAATGAGGATGGGAATGTCCAATTGAAATAACTGCATGGCCTCCATAGAGATCAAGGTATTCTTTATTATGTTGATCATACACAAATACATCTTTTGCACGAACAGGGGTAACATTATATAGCGGATAAACCTCGAATAATTTCATGTTATTGTTTGGCTATTTCGTTAATTTTATCAAATGAGGCATTTAAACCTTTAATTAGCGATGAACTTAATCCTTGATGCTCCATTTCATTTAGGCCTGTAATGGTACAACCTCTAGGAGTGGTTACTCGGTCAATTTCTTCCTCAGGATGTGTCCCTGTTTCAATTAATAGACTAGCAGCTCCCATGGCAGTTTGCATTGACATCTGTAAAGCAACATCTGCATCAAATCCTAACTGAACTCCACCTTGGGTTGTTGCTCTAATCAATCGCATCCAAAAAGCAATACCACTGGCGCACAAAACTGTTGCTGCCTGCATGTGATTTTCGTCTATAGTCAAAGTGGTACCTAAGCCGTTAAAAATTGCCTCTGCTATGGGTAAGCTCTTTTTACCTACTGTATTATTACATAGACAGGTCATTGATTTACCTACAGAAATTGCAGTATTAGGCATTGCTCTAATAATTGGATATTGATTGCCTATATGGGTCTCCATTCGACCAATTGTATAACCTGTTATAGTGGAAATTAATACGTGTTTATCGTTAAGGATTGGTTTTATTTCATTTAAAATAGCACCAAACTGACTGGGTTGAACTGCAAAAATTACGATGTCTGCGTTTGATAAAGCTTTTGAATTATCTTTAGTCAGAGTTACATTTTTATATTCTTTCCAGTTGGAAAGTGTATCTAGATTTCTTTTGGTTAAATATAAAGTAGTGTAGGTATTATTAATAACCAACCCTTTGGCTATACTTAAACCCAAATTTCCAGTACCTATAATTGCTATTTTCATATTAAATTTTTTAAAAAATGGAGGCTTTTAGATTAAGGCCAAGATTTTCCTCCCAGCCCATAATTAGGTTTGTATTTTGAATGGCTTGTCCGGAAGCACCTTTTACCAGGTTATCAATTACACTGGTTATTAAAAGTTTGTTTTGGTATTTATGCAAATGAATAAAACAATAATTTGTATTAATAACTGATTTTAAACTAACTTCTAGATCTGAAATTTGTGTAAAAGGCTGAGACGCATAAAATGTATGATAGTATTTTTTAGCCTCTTCTAAACTACCCTCAAAAGAAGTATAAAGAGTTGTGAAAATACCACGAGTAAAATCTCCACGCTGAGGAATTAAATAAATTTCACTAGGAGAATTTAACTGCTCTAAACTCTGATGAATTTCGCCTAAATGTTGATGTGTAAAGGGCTTATACCATGATAGATTATTATTTCTCCAACTAAAGTGACTGGTAGCATTTAGACCAACTCCAGCTCCTGTACTACCAGTGGTAGCATTAATGTGAACAGGACTATTTATTAAATTTTGGTTTGCCAAAGGTAAGAGCGACAGTTGAATTGCAGTAGCAAAACATCCTGGATTAGCAATAGACTTTGAATTTTGGATCTTTTCTTTTTGAAGTTCAGGAAGACCATACACAAAATTCCTCCCTTTAAAGGTTTGGTCCGCTTCTAGTCTAAAATCATTTCCTAAATCGATAATAATGGTTTTATCAGAAAAAGAATGTTCTTTCAAAAAAGTTTTTGAATTTCCATGCCCTAAGCATAAATATAAAATATCAATATCTGATTCAATAGAATCTGTAAAGTCAAGTGATGCACTTCCTAAAAGATCTTGGTGAACTGAATTTAGTGATTTCCCAGACCTTGTAGTGCTGTAAACAAAAGACAATTTTAATGCTGGATGTTGAAGGACTAAACGAATGAGTTCACCTCCTGTGTAGCCTGAACCTCCAATAATTCCTACATTTTTCATAATTTTTTATTGATATTTTGATATATTTTTGTGGCATTAGCAGTGAGCTTAATAAACCCTTTTGCTTCATCTGAAGTCCATCCTTTATTCATTTCTCCATAGCTTCCAAATTTTGCATGCATCAGATCATTAGAAGATGAAATACCAAGAAGCTCAAAGCGATAAGGGTGAAGCTTAATAGAAACGGTTCCACTTACTTGTTTTTGGCTACTTTCCATAAATGCCTCCATGTCTCGCATTACAGGATCTAAATAATGTCCTTCATGTAGTTGCATTCCATAGAAATTGGCTAATTGTTCTTTTTGATATAGTTGCCATTTTGTTAAAGTGTGTTTTTCTAAAAGGTGGTGTGCCTTAATAATAATTATGGAAGCAGCGGCTTCAAAACCTATTCTTCCTTTTATTCCTATTATAGTGTCGCCAACATGAATATCTCTTCCAATAGCAAACTTTTTTGCATGCTCTTGAAGTTTTTGAATTAATTCCACTGGAGACCCTAGTGTTTTGTTCACTTTGATGAGCTCCCCTTTTTTGAAACTAAGAGTTAAGAATTCGGGAGTTTCTGTTTTAAGCTGACTTGGGTATGCTGCATCTGGTAATGGAGAATCTGAGGTAAGAGTTTCTGCTCCACCTACGCTTGTTCCCCATAAACCTTGGTTTATAGAATATTTTGCTTTTTCCCAAGGAAGATTAATACCTTGAGTTTTTAAATATTTTATTTCATCTTCTCTAGATAGTTGGAGATCTCTAATTAAGGTGATGATTTTTATTTCAGGGGCTAATACTTGAAAAATCATATCAAAACGTACCTGATCATTTCCTGCACCTGTACTACCATGAGCAATATACTTTGCTCCAATTTTTTTGGCATAATTAATAACTTCTATAGCCTGAATAATTCTTTCAGCACTAACGGATAGGGGGTAATTATTGTTTCGCAAAACATTACCGTAAATAAGGAATTTTACAATTTTGTTATAAAAAGAATCTAAAGCATCAATATTTTTGTACAAATGTGCACCCATTTGATATGCCTTTCTTTGAATGATTTCAATTTCATTTTGAGAAAAACCACCGGTATTAATACTGACAGCATGAACTTCAAAATCATCTTGAGAAAGTTTTTGAAGTGAATATGAGGTGTCTAACCCTCCACTATAGGCCAAAACCAATTTAGATTTATTTATCATTTTTATTTTTTAGTGAAATTGCTGTTTTAATTCTTTGCACTATTTTTTTGTTAATAGGTATATTTTTCATTTCTTTTTTTGGATCAAATAACATCCCAGTACATAAACACATTTGGCGTTCTGTCCTGGTTAAAATATCATAATTTTTACACGTCTGACAGCCTTTCCAAAATTCAGGATCATCTGTAAGTTCTGAAAAGTGAACTGGTTTATAACCTAGTTCATAATTTATTTTCATAACAGGCATACCTGTGGTAATTCCAAAAATTTTAGCCTTCGGATATTTTTTTAAAGAAAGTTTAAATACTTCTCTTTTAATTTTTTTAGCAAGACCTTTTCCGCGTTGCTCAGGAGTAACAATTAATCCGGAATGAGCTACATATTTTCCATGCCCCCAGACCTCTATGTAACAAAAACCAGCAAATGAATTATTTTCAATCGCTATAACTGCATTCCCATTTTTAATTTTTGTAGCAATATATTCAGGAGTACGTCTGGCGATTCCAGTGCCTCTGTTTTTTGCAGAATCATCAATGCATGCACTGATATTTTTAGCATAAGATATGTGTTCCGCAGTAGCGCGTAATATTTTCATTTTGTGTATTAATAAATAGGAAATTTGTTTAGTTCAAGAAGAGAGAAGGGCACACCGTACTCCATAAATAATCTACACCCCTAGGGGCGACGAAACAACGGGCGCAACGGAAGTGATGAAGTCCCTGGAAAAATATATAAAAGTACTTTTTTGAACATAACACTACAAATATCACTAATTTTTATTAGATATCAAAAAATATATTTAATAGTACATATTTTTAGGATCTATATTATTGGATGACGAATGTTTATCTTTGTGCTTTATAAAACTATAACAATTGAATATTAATCTTACTGCTCTTTCTGGAAAGCGATTTTTACTTGCTCATAGTGGTGGTTTAGATAGTTGTGTATTAGCAAATTTATTGCTTGAAGCTTCAGTTGATTTTAGTGTAGCACATTGTAATTTTCAATTGAGAGGATCTGAAAGTGACGACGATTTCTTTTTTGTTGAAAAATGGTGTCAAGAACACAATATCCCTTTTTTTTCAAATATTTTTTCTACTAAGACCTACATGGAGTTCCATAAAAAGAGCACACAATTGGCAGCTAGAGAATTAAGGTATAAGTGGTTTAATTGTTTATTGGCAATATATAATTTTGAAGCTTTAATAACAGCACATCATCTAAATGATCAACTCGAAACTTTTTTTATAAATACCACTAGAGGTACTGGTATTTCTGGTCTTTTAGGGATTCAAGAAAATGACAAATTGTATCGACCTTTGCTTCAAGTGTCTAAAAATTCCTTAGTTATTTATGCGGAAAAGCATTATATTAAATGGCGTGAAGATCGATCAAATGAGACAAACGATTATTTACGTAATAGCATTCGACATCTTGTTTTAGACCCTTTAATAAAATTCCAGCCAAAGGCATTAGACAATTTCAAAACTACTCTGAGAAATTTAACTGAAGCCAATTCTTTTATTCATAATTCGTTGGATACTCTAAAGCAATCGACCTTCATTCAGCAAACCGATTACGTAAGTATATCGATAGCTGGATTAAAAAAAATTCCTCAATCTTTATTTTGTATTCATCACTGGTTTTCTCCTCTAGGTTTTCAAGCTTTGGAGGTTATAAAGCTATTAAATGCCGATAGTGGAAAAATATTATTATCCAAGACCAATCGACTGTTACGTGATCGATCAGTTTTAATATTGACAGAAATCCCCATCAAAATAAAAGACTCTTTTAAAATTGATTTAAAAAGTTCTAAGATCTCGGTGCCTATTAATTTATCATGGAAGTTTATTAATACGGTTTCTTTTTCTTGGAAGTCAAGTGAAGCAGCACTAGATTACAAATTATTAAAAAAGCCTCTTTTAATTCGTAAATCAATCAAAGGAGATTACTTTTATCCGACAGGAATGTCTGGTAAAAAACTTCTTAGTAAGTACTTTAAAGATGAAAAATATTCTCTTTTGGAAAAGGAAAAACAGTGGCTTTTATGTTCAGGTGATCAAATTGTTTGGGTAGTTGGTAAAAGATGTGACCAACGTTTTGCAGCAGATAAAAAAACAAAAAAAACCGTATTAATATCATGTTTATGAAAATGAAGTGGGTAATGTTTTTATTGGGAACTATTTTTGTTCAAGCTCAGCTTGATTCAGAGCCTGTAGTTTGGGAAACTCACATAGAAAAAACTGAAGATAACCGCATCATACTATTTTTCGAAGCCAGTATTGCTCCAAAGTGGCATTTATATTCTCAATTTTCAAGTAAAGACGGTGCTTTACCTACTGAATTTGTTTTTAATCCTAGAGGATATGAGAGAATTGGTAATGTTGAAGAAAGCACTTCAGTTACAGAATATGATAATGTATTTGAAATGGATCTGACCTATTTTAATGATCGGGCAACTTTTCAGCAAGAATTATTTATATCAGATTCTTCATTATCGACAATATCTGTAGAGGTTAATTACCAAGCCTGCGATGATAAACTCTGTATTTTTAGATCTGAAATCTTTAGATTTTCATTAGACGGAAATGATGTTGCTAACACACTAGTAACTGATGAGACAAGTCAACGTCTCTCCTCTGAGTTAAAGCTTGAATTATTGAATACAGACTTATTAGAAAGTACACTTTCAGAAGAAATTAACAATTCTTTTTCAAATATTTTCTTGTTAGGTTTTATTGCTGGTTTGCTAGCACTATTGACACCTTGTGTTTTTCCGATGATACCACTCACAGTATCTTTTTTCATAAAACAAGCTAATAGCCGCTCTAATGGAGTTTATAATGCTTTGTTATATGCTTTTTTTATTGTATTAATTTATGGTTTGCTAAGTCTTCCTTTTCATTTTATTGACTCTTTAAATCCTGAAATTTTAAACACACTAGCTACAAATGTAACCTTGAATTTGATCTTTTTTGGAGTGTTTGTATTTTTCGCATTTTCTTTTTTTGGATTTTATGAATTAACACTTCCCACAAAATGGGGAAACAAAACAGATCAGGGAACTTCTTTTAAGGGTGGTATTGGTATTTTTTTCATGGCACTTACCTTAGCAATTGTTTCTTTTTCCTGTACAGGACCAATTTTAGGAACCTTGTTAGCGGGTTCATTAACTGCAGATGGAGGAGCTATACAGCTTAGTGCGGGAATGTTAGGCTTTGGTGTTGCTTTAGGCTTTCCTTTTGGGCTTTTTGCATTATTTCCCAATGCATTAAATGCATTACCAAAATCTGGAGGATGGTTGACTACTTTTAAGGTTTTTTTAGGTTTTCTAGAATTAGCACTTGCATTAAAATTCCTTTCAAACGCTGATCTAGTTGCTCATTGGGATTTGTTGAAACGCGAAGTTTTTATTGCAATTTGGGCCTTAATTTCTTTGCTATTAACCCTTTATCTTTTTGGTGTTATTAGTTTTAAGCATGAAGTTAAACAAAAACTGGGTTTTCTTAGGATAATAGTTGCAACTATCAGTTTTCTTTTTACATCTTTTCTAGTTTATGGATTATTTTCAGATGAAAATGAATTCAAAATTTTAAGTGGTTTTCCACCTCCTGAATTTTACAGTATTTCTTCAAAAGAGTCAGACTGCCCTTTAGGTTTAGAATGTTATAAAAATTATTCAACTGGTATTGCAATGGCCAAAGTAACAAACAAACCTGTTTTATTAGATTTTACTGGCTGGGCGTGTGTTAATTGCCGGAAAATGGAAGAAAATGTATGGTCAGATTCTGAGATATTTTCTTTGTTAAATGAAAATTATATAATTATTTCTCTTTATGTAGATGATGGTAAAAAACTTTTTAAAGATGCGCAATTCAATTATCAATATCCAGATGGTCGTATTAAGATAATTAATACAATAGGAAAGAAGTGGGCCACATTTCAGGCAATAAATTTTAAAACGGCTTCTCAACCTTATTATGTTCAGATGATGTCAGATGGTAAAATACTGAATAGTGCTATTCAGTATACTGATATCCCAACTTTTAAAGCTTGGTTAAAAAAGGGATTGAAGAATAGTAAGAAGGAACATCCCAAAGCTAAATACCTTACTTTTTAGCATTTAAAAACTATCTTTCAAAGTAAACTTCTTTAAAAGGGATACGGAAACGTTCTCCATAAATTCCCTCAGGCATTCTAATTCCACAACCAATGACCATACTAATTTCCGCAGTCTTGGGTAGGTTTAGTATATTTTTTAATTTCTTCGAATCAAAACCCTCCATTGGACATGTATCATATCCTTGGGCCGCCATGCTCATCATGAAATTTTGTGAGGCCAAAGCAACGCTTTTATGTCCAACAACCCTGAGATCTGAGGCGTTAACTTCCCTGTAAGAAGTTTTGTTTTTTCTGAAGAATGTTGTTCCCAATTTATTTAAAAATCCTTGTATCTTACTTCCACCACGATAAAGCTTGGGAATTATGTTTTGATAATAACTTAAGGCTCTTTCTTGGGTTTTTGGATCAACGATATTGTTTTTACTAAACCCTTTTTTAATGAATTCAATGTTAGCCTCAACGCGTTCAGGCCATAAATCTCTGCGAACAACAGGGATTACAAGTTGAAGTGCTGTTTTTGCAGCTGGTTGGTTAAAACAGGTAGCTGCAATTGCTTTTTTCTGATCTTCAGACGTAATATGATAGAATTCCCAAAGTTGTAAGTTGCTACTGGTGGGTGCTAATGTAGCATGTTTTATACATTGTCTTACTGCTTTTGAGTCAATAGGCTGCTTTGCATCATAAACCCTCACAGACCTTCTATGAGCGATTGCCTCAGAAAATGTTTTTTCTTTCATACTTATAATTTTTTCAATAGAAATTTTAGGAATTTTAATGATTTAGGATAAGGGGCGTAGCGTTGAGGTAAATCAAACCAAAAGGGGCGTCTAACAAGTGGTTTTGCATGTGTAAAAATATCAAAGCTATATTTCCCATGATATGATCCATTTCCACTTGTTCCAATACCTCCAAAAGGTAAGTTTGTATTCGAGAAATGAATTACAGTATCATTAACAACTCCCCCTCCAAAAGAATACTTTTTAATTAAATTATTTATAAATTTTTTAGATGAACTAAAAATATAAAAGGCTAAAGGATTTTTAAGTTTACTTAAAACAAGATCAAGGCCTTCTTCTGTTTGATAGGATAATACAGGAAGGATTGGGCCAAAAATCTCATCTTCAATTAGACGGCTATCCATAGCAGGTTCGTTTACAAGTGTGGGTTCAAAATAAAGACTTTCTCTATCCATGTTCCCGCCAAATAAAATATTTTCGTTTTGTAAATCTTTTTTTAATTTGTCAAAATGTTTTTTATGAATTAAACGTCCGTAATCATCAGATTTTTTTGCATCAGGACCAAAGGCTTTTTCTATTTCTTGAATCAACGCCTTAATTAAATCATCTTTGTGATCTTTTTTAACTAATATATAATCTGGAGCAATACATGTTTGTCCACAATTAAGAAATTTACCCCAAATAATTCTCCGTGCTGTTTTTTGAACAGGCGTAGTTCCATCAACTACACATGGACTCTTACCACCTAATTCTAGTGTTGTTGGAGTTAAAAATTTTGCAGCAGCTTTTGCTACAATTCTACCCACATGGGTGCTTCCAGTGTAAAATATATAATCCCACTGATATTTTAATAACGCTTCACCTACGGTAACATCCCCTTGAATTACTTTTACCCAATTTTCAGGAAAAACCTCCATTAATATTTCTTCTATAACCTGAGCCGTGTGGGGTGCGGATTCTGAGGGTTTTAAAACTGCTGTATTCCCCGCAGCAATTGCTCCAATAAATGGAATCATAGCTAGTTGGAAAGGGTAATTCCATGGAGAAATTAGTAAGACAGTTCCGTAGGGTTCTGAAATAATAAAATCTTGTGAAGGAAAACTTAAAAGACTTCCGGAAACTCGTTTTGGAGCCGCCCATTCTTTAATGTTTTTTATTAACAGGGATAATTCTTTTTGAACCATCAAAACCTCACTAGTATAAGATTCAAAAGCAGGTTTTTTTAAATCTAAAAACAATGCATCCAAGATGCTTGCTTCTTTTTTGTCAAGTAATTTCTTTAATTTCTTGAGGTACTGAATTCTTTTTTCTACACCATCTGTTTTATGTTGTTTAAAAAAAACATGATGGTCCTTTTGAACTTTTAAAATAAATGAACGCTCACTATTTTTCAATTTTTTTTATGTAAAGTTACTAAAAAACAAAGCTCCATTTTTTAAGTAATTGAATGTCTTAAAATATAACAACAAAGTAGTTGATTATCAGTATTTTAATTGGTATTTATTAAGGTTGGGTATAGGAGTGTAATTTTAGGCATACTTATTGAATTCTAAACATATATTATATTCGTAAATATTTTTAATTAATGGCTTTAAATAAATACAGTAAATTAGTCACTCAAGATTCGACTCAACCTGCAGCACAAGCTATGCTTCATGCTATTGGATTGACAGATGATGATTTTAAAAAACCACTTGTGGGTATTGCTTCCACTGGTTATGAAGGAAATCCTTGTAACATGCATTTAAATGATCTTTCACAAGATATTAAAGTTGGGATTAATTCGCAATCAATTGTCGGTTTAGTCTTTAACACCATTGGGGTAAGTGATGGTATTTCTATGGGAACTCCTGGAATGCGATTTTCACTTCCTTCGAGAGATATAATTGCAGATTCTATTGAGACAGTAGTCCAAGCAATGTCTTATGATGGTTTAGTTACCGTTGTTGGTTGTGACAAGAACATGCCAGGCGCACTAATGGCAATGCTTCGATTAAACCGACCTTCTATCCTTGTTTATGGAGGCACTATTGCAGCTGGTTGTCATAATGACAAAGAGTTAGATGTTGTTTCAGCTTTTGAAGCTTGGGGAGAAAAAGTTGCAGGAAAAATTGACGAGAAAGAATATAAAAACGTTATTAAAAATGCATGTCCAGGCGCAGGGGCCTGTGGAGGGATGTATACAGCAAACACTATGGCTTCTGCTATAGAGGCTTGCGGAATGGCACTTCCATATAACGCTTCTAATCCTGCAGTAAGTAAAGATAAAAAAGAAGAATGTTTAGTGCTTGGTACTCACATTAAAAACTTATTAGAACTTGACCTTAAGCCACTGGATATTGTTACAAAAAAAGCATTAGAAAATGCATTGCGTTTAATTGCTGTTTTAGGTGGATCAACAAATGCAGTACTTCATTTTTTAGCAATTGCTAAAGCAGCTCAAATTAATTTAACCATTGACGATTTCCAACGTATTAGTGATACTACACCTTTCTTAGCGGATTTAAAGCCAAGTGGAAAATATTTAATGAAAGATTTACACGCTGTAGGAGGAGTTCCTGCAGTAATGAAGTATATGCTGGAACAAGGAATGTTACATGGTGACTGTATGACAGTAACCGGTAAAACTTTAGCTGAAAATTTAGCTTTTGTCCCCGGTTTGTTAGAAAATCAAAAAGTAATAAGAACTGTAGACCAACCAATAAAGCAAACAGGTCATATTCGAATTTTAAAAGGAAATCTTGCTACGGGTGGTTCTGTTGCTAAAATAACAGGTAAAGAAGGAATTCTTTTTAAAGGACCTGCACGTGTTTTTGACGGAGAATATGCTGCAAATGATGGTATTAGAGATGGAAAAGTAAAATCTGGTGATGTAGTTGTTATTCGTTACGAAGGTCCAAAAGGAGGTCCTGGAATGCCCGAGATGTTAAAGCCAACTGCTGCTATTATGGGTGCAGGTTTAGGCAAGAATGTTGCCTTAATTACTGATGGTCGTTTCTCTGGAGGAACTCATGGTTTTGTTGTTGGTCACATTGTCCCTGAAGCTCAAGAAGGAGGTGCGATTGGTCTATTGCAGAATGGTGATATAATTACTATTGATGCAGAGAAAAATATTTTAAGTGTTAGTTTAAGCGATACTGAACTTTTTAAGCGAAAAGAAGCTTGGGTAAAACCACCCTATAAATTTAAACAAGGGGTGTTATTTAAATATATCAAAAGTGTAAAAACAGCCTCTGAAGGATGTGTTACTGACTCTGAATAGTTATGAAAAACCACAAAAATAAAAAGAACCAAAAGTCTCCAAATGATTCTATTACTATTTCTGGGGCAGAAGCAGTTGTTCGTTGTTTGTTAGCAGAAGATGCTAATTTAGTTTACGGATATCCTGGAGGGGCAATCATGCCTATTTATGATGAATTATATAAGTATAAAGACCAATTACACCATGTGCTTACGCGTCACGAACAAGGAGCAACTCATGCTGCACAAGGTTTTGCCCGTACTTCAGGTAAAGTAGGGGTCGCTCTTGCTACTTCTGGTCCTGGCGCAACTAATTTAGTAACAGGAATAGCAGATGCACAAATTGATTCAACTCCTATGGTTTGTATAACTGGTCAGGTAGCTTCTCATTTACTAGGATCAGATGCTTTTCAAGAAACAGATATTATTGGAATTTCTACACCAGTTACAAAATGGAATTATCAAATCACTAAGGCAAGTGAGATTCCTGAAATCATGGCTAAAGCATTCTATATAGCACGTTCTGGAAGACCAGGACCTGTTTTAATTGACATAACAAAAGATGCTCAATTTGAAATGTTTGATTTCAATTATGTCAAATGTAGAGGGATTCGTAGTTATTGGCCCAATCCACCATTAAATACTAATCATTTAGAGGAGGCTCTAAAGCTCATCAATGAAGCTAAAAAGCCATTTATTGTTTGGGGACAGGGTGTGATTTTGGGTCAAGCAGAACAAGAGTTTAAAGCGTTTGTTGAAAAATCTGGTATCCCAGCAGCTTGGACCATTTTAGGACTTTCAGCCCTTCCTACCGATCACCCTTTAAATCGAGGTATGGTTGGAATGCACGGAAACTATGCTCCTAATTTATTAACTAACGAATGTGATTTATTAATTGCTATAGGAATGCGTTTTGATGATCGTGTTACAGGTGATTTAAATACATATGCAAAACAAGCAAAAGTCCTTCACTTAGAATTAGATCCTGCAGAAGTAAATAAAAATGTAAAGGCTGATGTAGCATTAATAACCAATTGTAAAATCAGTTTAAAAGCACTAACGAAAAGAATTTCTAAAAACACCTTCTCGAAATGGTTAAAACGTTTTGATGCATTAGATGTTATTGAAAATGAAAAGGTGATTAAAGGAGACTTATTTCCTATAAAACAAGGGATTACAATGGGTGAGAGTATTGCGATGATTAATAAATATACTAAAGGAGATGCTGTTATTGTAACCGACGTAGGGCAACATCAAATGGTAGCTTGTCGCTATGCAAAATTTAATCAATCAAAAAGTAATGTAACCTCAGGAGGATTAGGAACTATGGGCTTCGCGCTTCCAGCGGCCATTGGTGCTAAAATGGGTGCTCCTGCTAGAGAAGTAGTTGCAGTGATCGGGGATGGAGGTTATCAAATGACCATTCAAGAATTAGGAACTATTTTTCAACAACAAGTTGCGGTAAAAATAGTGATTTTGAATAATGATTTCCTTGGGATGGTTCGTCAGTGGCAGCAATTATTTTTTGACAAACGATATGCTTCGACAGAAATGACAAATCCAGATTTTGTGACTATAGCAAAAGGATATCATATAGAAGCAGAACGTGTTGAAAAACGTGAAGATTTAGACCAAGCAGTTGGAAGGATGATTGCCTCCGAAAAGCCTTTTTTTTTAGAAATATGCGTTGAAAAAGAAAATAATGTTTTCCCAATGATACCATCTGGAGCAAGTGTATCAGATATTAGATTAGAATAACCATGGAGAAAAAAACCTATACAATATCAGTGTATTCTGAAAATAATGTGGGCTTGCTTAATCGCATTTCTGCAATTTTTTTAAAGCGTCATATAAACTTGGAAAGTTTTTCAACGTCAGAATCTGAAATACCTAATGTTTTTCGGTTTGTAATTGTTATCAACATTACACCCGATAAAGTTCATAAAATTGTTCAGCAAATTGAAAAACAAATAGATGTTATTAAAGCATATTATCATACTGATGAGGAAACTATTTTTCAAGAAAATGCGCTATACAAAGTTAAATCTAGTTTTCTTTTTGAAGAACGTCAAATTCAAAACATCATTAAAGCAAGTCACGCAACAATAGTTACTGTATCACCTGAATTTTTTGTTATTGAAAAAACAGGATTTAGAGAAGAAACAGAACAGTTACGAAAAGATTTATCGCCTTTTGGTTTGTTACAGTTTGTTCGTTCAGGACGAATTTCAGTAACTAAAGCAAAAATGGGGATCTCAGAAATATTAAATACCTTTAAAAATAATAATTAATAAAAATTATGTCAAATTACTTCAATCAATTATCATTACGTAATCAACTTCATCAATTAGGACAATGCCGTTTTATGGATGCCTCAGAATTTGAAGATGGAATCAAGGTTTTAGCAGGAAAAAAAATTGTAATCGTTGGCTGTGGAGCTCAAGGCTTAAATCAAGGATTAAACATGCGTGATTCAGGTTTGGATATTTCTTATGCACTTCGTGAGGGAGCTATAAAAGAAAAAAGGGTTTCGTATCAAAATGCTGTTTCTAGTAATTTTCATGTAGGAACCTATGATGTATTAATTCCTGCTGCAGACGTTGTAATTAATTTAACACCTGACAAAAACCATACTACTGTTGTGAAAGCTGTAATGCCTTTAATGAAAAAAGGAGCAACACTATCTTATTCTCATGGATTTAATATAGTTGAAGAAGGAACGAAAATTAGAGAAGATCTTACTGTAATTATGGTAGCTCCTAAATGTCCCGGTTCAGAGGTTAGAGAAGAATATAAACGTGGTTTTGGAGTACCAACACTTATAGCAGTTCATCCTGAAAATGATCCACAAGAAAATGGACTTGCACAAGCAAAAGCTTATGCTTTTGCAACCGGAGGTCATCGTGCAGGAGTTTTAGAATCATCTTTTGTAGCCGAAGTTAAATCTGATCTAATGGGTGAACAAACAATCCTCTGTGGTGTTCTTCAAACTGGATCAATTTTAAGTTTTGATAAGATGGTTGAAGAAGGGATAGAGGCAAGTTATGCTGCCAAACTTATTCAATATGGGTGGGAAACTATCACAGAAGCTTTAAAGCACGGTGGTATAACAAATATGATGGATCGTTTGTCAAATCCTGCTAAAATTAAAGCGTTTGAATTATCAGAACAACTTAAGGAAATTTTGACTCCATTATTTCAAAAGCATATGGATGATATTATGTCTGGACACTTTTCAAAAACAATGATGGAAGACTGGGCGAATGATGACAAAAATCTTTTGTCATGGAGAGCTGCAACGGAAGAAACAGCTTTTGAAAAAACAGTTATTACTGACCAAGAAATTACCGACCAAGAATTTTTTGACCACGGAATTTTAATGATTGCGTTTGTTCGTGCTGGAGTAGAATTAGCCTTTGACACTATGGTTGCTGCTGGTATCAAAGAAGAGTCTGCTTATTACGAATCTTTGCATGAAACTCCATTAATAGCCAATACAATTGCACGTAAAAAATTATTTGAAATGAACCGGATTATTTCTGATACAGCAGAATATGGTTGTTATCTTTTTGACCATGCAGCAAAACCGATGCTTACTGAATTTATGAAAGGTATTAAGAAATCAGTTATTGGAGCTGGTATATCAACAACAGACCTTGGTGTTGATAATAAACAATTAATTGACATCAATGAAATTATTCGTTACCATCCAGTGGAGATGATTGGATATGAACTTCGAGCATCCATGGTTGCGATGAAGAAAATTGTTTAATGGAAAGAGTAATGCCTTCTTTAGAGGGAGTGTATAATGCTGCACAAACAATAAATAAGGTTTGTAAAAAAACTCCTTTAGAGTTGAACGAGCGTCTATCAGAATTAGTGTCTGCTTCAGTGCTTTTAAAGCGCGAAGATTTACAACAAATTCGTTCTTTTAAAATTAGAGGTGCCTTTAATAAAATTGCTTCACTTACAAGTGATGAATGTGAAAAAGGTATTGTATGTGCTAGTGCCGGAAACCACGCGCAAGGATTTGCTCTAGCCTGTAAACAGCTAAAAATATTTGGGGTAATATACATGCCTGCAACAACTCCTCAGCAAAAAATTGCACAGGTAGCTATGTTTGGTGGTTCTTTTGTAAGAATTGAATTAACAGGAGATACATATGATGCCTGTCAAAAAGTAGCAATTAAAATTGCGCATGAGAATAATAAAGTTTTAATTCATTCTTTTGACGATTTAAAGGTAATAGAAGGACAAGCTACAATTGCCTTAGAAATGTTAGCGCAAAATAAAGGTACATTTGATTATATAATTGTACCTATTGGTGGTGGGGGATTAATTTCGGGAATTATCACTGTTTTTAAAAAATTGTCACCCTCTACTAAAATTATAGGAGTTGAGCCTGAAGGCGCTTCTTCAATGAAATTTGCTTTGGATAGAGGTGAGTGTGTTGCACTCAAAGAAATGGATCCTTTTGTTGATGGAGCAGCCGTAAAAAAGGTAGGTGATCTACCTTATGCTATTTGTAAGGATAGCTTAGATAAAATCATAACGGTTCCCGAGGGCAAAATTTGTCAGAGTATTTTGGATTTATATAATATAGAAGGAATTGTAGCAGAACCAGCCGGTGCATTAGCAATATCAGCTCTTGATTTTTTAGGAGAAGAGGTAAGAGGTGCATCAATTGGAGTTCTATTGTGTGGTGGAAATAATGATATTTTAAGAATGCCAGAAATTAAAGAACGAGCACTTTTATATGCAAATTTGAAACACTATTTTTTAGTTCAATTTCCTCAACGTGCTGGTTCATTAAAACAGTTTGTTTCTGAAATTTTAGGGCCAAATGATGATATTACATATTTTGAATTTTCAAAAAAGAGTTTTCGTCCCAATACAACAGCTCTAGTGGGAATTGAAGTGTTAAAGGTTACAGATTATCAGCGTTTGGTTGATAGTATGAAAAGTCATAACTTCAAATTTGATTATTTGAATAATAAACAAAGCTTATTTGAGTTTTTAATCTAAAATAAAATAAAAAATGAAAGTAATCATAAATGAAATTCCTAAAGAATTTCAAATTAAACCTTATGCTTGTGATCAATATCTAGTAAATGGTCATTTAAAAACATGGAAAGGCGCAACTTCAAATGTTTACTCAACTATTAAGACTAGAGATTCCTCAGGCGAGCTAGTTCCGACATTATTAGGGTCTATTCCTGACATGGAAACACCACCAGCCTTAGAGGCCCTAGAGGCTGCGGAAATGGCATTTCAAAGGGGTCAAGGCTTATGGCCTACAATGAAGGTAGGAGATCGTTTAAAGCATATGGAAACTTTTGTTGAAAAAATGAAAGAACACCGTGAGGAAGTTGTAAAACTTTTAATGTGGGAAATATGTAAAAACAAATCAGACTCTTATAAAGAGTTTGACAGAACAGTAGACTACATTGTTGATACTATTGAAGCTTATAAAAATCTAGATCGTAAAGGTGCTAAATTTGATAAACAAGGAGACGTGTATGCTCATATAAGAAGAGGTCCCCTGGGCGTTGTTTTGTGTTTAGGTCCCTATAACTATCCTTTAAATGAAACTTTTTGTTTGCTTATTCCTGCTATTATAATGGGAAATACTGCTATTTTCAAACCAGCAAAGCATGGGGTACTTCTTATTGCTCCCTTACTTAAGGCTTTTCAAGAAAGTTTTCCTCCAGGGGTAGTGAATATTTTATTTGGGAGAGGTCGTAAAATTGCATCTCCTATAATGGAAACTGGTAAAATTGATGTCTTAGCTCTTATTGGTCATAGTTCGTCAGCTGTTTCTTTACAAGATCTACATCCAAACAAAAATCGACTTCGTTTGGTATTAGGTCTTGAGGCTAAAAATCCAGGAATTATTCTTCCAGATGCTGATTTAGACCATACTATAAAAGAATGTATTTCGGGAACATTGTCCTATAATGGACAACGTTGTACCGCTTTAAAAGTTCTATATGTTCACGAATCCATTGTAGATGAATTTAATCGTCGTTTTGCAGAGGCTGTTGATGCGTTAAAATTCGGAATGCCTTGGGAAGATACTTTTTTAACTCCCCTTCCTGAACCAACTAAACCAAAGTATATTCAAGAGTTAATTGATGATGCAGTTTCAAAAGGTGCGAAAATATTAAATAAACGTGGAGGTGATTTATCTGATAATTATTGTTTTCCAGCAGTTTTATATCCCGTGGATGAATCTATGAACTTATACCACGAAGAACAATTTGGTCCAGTAGTGCCAATTATTTCTTACAAAGAAATTGATGAACCTTTAGATGCTATGGCCGCTTCGGATTATGGTCAACAAGTAAGTTTATTTGGAAGAGACGTTAGGAAAATTGGACCACTAATAGATACATTAGCAAATTTGGTATGTCGAGTAAATTTGAACTCTGCCTGTCAACGTGGGCCAGATGTATATCCATTTACTGGGCGGAAAAATTCTGCTGTAAGTACATTAAGTGTTTATGATGCTTTACGATCTTTTTCTATTCGTACTTTTTTAGCATCTAAAGATACTCCTTATAACAAAGAGATTTTAGAGAGTTTACTGAATTCAGATAGTTCAAATTTTGTTTCTACAGAATATTTACTCTAGGAGTAAAAATATTATTTTATAATTAGTATTGATGATATTTCTTTGGGTTTTAAAATCAAACAATTAGTTTGTTCTAATTCCCTGATTTCGATAAAACCAATGATTTATATTTATTTAAATGCATTATAATCGTAACAAATACTTCTTAGGTTTTTTAATTCCATTTGTATCTATTTTCATATTTTCTTCATGTTCTGTTTTAAAAAAATATGATGAAAAATCTCGGAAATGGGCCTACCCAGAGATTGAGGCTTTTGAACGTCAAGATACTATTGTTGATTATCCTAATGATGCAATTCTATTCATTGGAAGTTCAAGTATCCGACTATGGAAAACTCTAACTCGTGAAATGCATCCATATCCTATTATTCAGCGAGGTTATGGAGGTGCTCATTTTAGGGATATTGTCTTTTTTACCGATCGTGTTTTATCCGACCATCAATTAAGTATGGTGGTTTGTTTTGTTGCGAATGATATAAGTGGTTCTAAGAATGATGGAACTCCTAAAGAGGTGTTTCGTCTTTTTAAATATTTCATTAAACAAATTAGAGCTAAATATCCTAAAATTCCAATTATGCAAATTGCTATTACGCCTACCCAGAGTAGGTGGGAATATTGGACTAAAATTTCAAGAGTAAATAATTTAATTAAAACTTATTGTGAAGTCAATGATAATCTATATTTTATTGATACTGTTGACGAATTTTTAAATGAAAATCAACAACCTAGATCAGAGTTGTTTATGAGTGATCAACTTCATTTAAATAAAAAAGGATATGAAGTTTGGAGTAAGATTATTAGAGGTGAAATTAAAAAGCTTAAAATAATTCGTTAGATTTTTTTTTAAAGCACATAAATGTAAATTTTTGCTGAGTATCAAACGGAGTACTATGTTCTTCTTCTTTACCTTCGGTTGAATTAAAGTTCTCTTTGAAATTAGCTTTAAGTTTATCGAAATTGTATTGGGTGATATTTAAACCACTACATTTTAATGGACCATTTTCTGAAAATGTTCCAATAACTAATCCTTGCGAAACATAGCGATTCACTTTTTCAGTGTAATTTTTTATTTGTGAGGCTTCTGTTAGAAAATGAAACGCTGCTCTATCATGCCAAATAGAATAATTTCTCGTGGGCTTAAAGTCTAAGATGTCACAAATAATCCAGCTAACTATTTTGGAGTTTTCTCCTAATCGCTCTTGGGCACGAAGAAGTGCTTTTTCTGAAATATCTAAAACAGTAATATCTGTAAATCCTTCTTTTATTAGAACATCTACTAAATGACTATCACCCCCACCTACATCGATTATAGGTTTAGAAGAATCAATTTTTAATGATTTAATAAATTCTATTGAAGTTTTGGGATATTTTTGTGTCCAACTTACTTCTTGGGGTGTTTTTGTATTGTAAACAGTTTCCCAATGTTTTTTTTTATTCATTTTTTAAAGATTTAGCCAATAATTAACTTTTAAGGTTAGGCTCCAGCCTCTAGAAACTTTTGGTACAATTATTTCATTGCTATTAAAAACTAAAAATATATCAGAAGCTGGCTTATAGCGCCATTGAAAGCGTGAATTAAAATTCCATAACCCAAGTTGTTCATTATATTGAAATAGATTTGAAAAGAAGATTTTATTTGTAAGTGTCAAGTTTGCTTTCAGTCCTAATAACCAAAATGAATTTTCATTCCAAGGAGCGGGTAATTCAATTTGATTGTAATTTATAACTGAATTAAGTTCAAGTATTGGCTGAAAGCGATACCCAAACTCACCAAGAAAAGCAGTTCGCTTTCCTTTTTCATAATACCCACCTGTTAGTAATTCTGTTGAATAGGTAAAGCGGTTTTGAGGTTTTGAATTATACTTAATCTTATAACTGTTCCATTGATGTGTTGATCCTGCAAATAAGGAAGAAATATTTGTTCGAAGTGGATCAAAATCAGATAGGAGTTCTATATACTGTCTTCTAATTCCAATTGAAAATCTACTTCTATTCTTGAAATTAAATAAATAGTCAAATTGTTCGGTTTGATCTTTTTTACTAAAATCCGTATCAAAATAATAAGTTCTTTCTATACTTGGCCCATGAGATAAAAGTGATGTATTTTTTTTAGTATAGGTTAAATGTCCAACAGTTGCTTGAATTTTTATGTAGTTATTGCGAGGTATAAAACCTACTTCAGCACTATAATTTCCTGTTATATATTCTTGTTGTAATTTCCATTTCCAACCAGTAGATTGATATTCAATGTGAGAAGCAAATACTTCACCTTGTTTTTTTTTTATTGGACTTAATGATTTCAAGAACATTAGTTTGCTGTTCCAGAGGTTGTCAGCAGAAAAGTAATTATACTCTAAACCAATATTTCGATTATACTGAGACTGATTTATTAGATTTTCATTGAGCCTAACAGCTTGTTTGTTAATAAAGATTAGACTCACATTAGAACGATCAAATACTTTTCGCTGTAAGGAAATAACCCCAAAATTTTCTGCGGCTGTGTTTAAAATTTCATCGCTACGTGTTTGGATGTCCATAAGTCCAATACGCCAATTTTCGTCAATGTTTCCACTCAGCCTTACTCCAGCTTGAATTGGAACACCCAAACCAATTCTTCTAGAAAAAAATGGACGGATAGTTTTGTATCCAAAGTTTGAAAATAAATCTCCATTTTCTAAAAAAAACTGCCTTCTTTCAGGAAAAAATAATTCAAATCTATCTAGATTTGTTACCTGTTGGTCTACTTCAGCTTGAGAAAAATCTGGATTTATAGTGGCGTCTATATTTAATGATGAATTAAGGCTATATTTTAAATCGCCTCCAATTTTAATTTTATTATTTGATGTTCCCCTATTTACGCTTTCCAGATTATTTGAAAAAAATGGAATTAAAGAAATGTTATTTCCTTGTTTTGGCGGTGGTGTATCCCATATGAGAGCTCCTGCATAGGCAAGGGTTACAGAGGGAAATTGTCTTGGTACAGGTGCCCAGCTTGATTTTTCACTGGCTTTTAAATCAAGCCGACTAAAGTTGATTCCCCACTCTGTAATTGCTTTGTCATAACGAATGGACTTAAATGGTATAGCAATTTCACATACCCACTTTTTTTTATCAAACTTCACTTCAGAGTACCATTTAGTATCCCAATTTAAATCTACATTTCGTCCATTATACATTGTCCCATCCCATTGAGCACCATAAGTATTCAGTCCAAAAGCAAAGCCAGTATTTTGATTATTGAAAGGATCTATAGCCACTAAGAAGTTGTCATTTTTACCAAAAGAAAAATCTCTTTTTAGCGACTCAATAACATAATCTCCTTGGATTCTATTATTGAAAAAAATGATTGCAATGTATAAATTTTCCTCATCAAAACTAACACGAGCTTCTGATAATTGTGTTGCCTTCCCTGAATCTATAGGAGTTATCATAAAAAAATCTTTAGCTACTTCAGCATCTTTCCAGGTAGTTTCATCAAGAATTCCGTCTATTTTGATAGACTCCTGTGTCTTTTTAATTGACAGGCGGTAATTTTCCAAGTTTATTTGTCCTAAAAGATGAAACGGTAGGCAACTGAAAAATATTAGCTTGATGAGATTTTTAAACATAGTTTTAAAGAAAACACGATTGTATTTTGAACTCTATATTGTTTTAATAAAAGTATCCCATTTTTTCGCATAAGAGCTCCATAAATAATCATTTTTCACTTTCATTAAATTTTTTTGATACCTCACATAATTATTTTTTTCTAACATATTTTTTATATTTTCTGCAATTTCCATAGGTTCTTTAGAGGTCCATTCGCCTGTTTTATCATTTTCAATAGGAGTCCTAAGTCCTTCAATATTAGAAACCAATATTGGTTTTTGATAAAAATAAGCAAGTGGAGTTACACCACTTTGAGTCGCAGTATGATAAGTTTGTACAACTATATCTGAAGCGGAGAAAATTAAAGCAATTTCCATAGAATTTTTAAAGGTTAAGTCAAAAATAATACGATCACTTATCCCTAAATGAGTAACTAGATCAGTATACTTTTTCGGATTTTCATAACATTCCCCTGCTATATATAAAACGATGTTATTATTATCTAGAAGAGTTTCATTGAATGCTTTTATTATAAGCTCTAGACCTTTATATTTTCTAATTATTCCAAAGAATAACACGACTTTAGTTTTCTCTGATACAGCTATTTTCTTTTTTGCTAACGATTTGTCAATTGGATCAACAAGTTTACTGGAAATTGGATGAAATCCTGTCCAAACTGGTTTTAAACTATTTTTTTTTATTTGTTTAGCAACATTATCTGAAAGAGTAGTAAAGCCATCTATTTTTTTTTCAAAATATCTATTTAAAAAGGAATCCCAAATTTTTGTTTCATGAGGTATCCAGTTGTCAACCAGTGCAATTTTTTTTACAAGTGAATTTATATTTTCGGCAATCACTCCATAAACTGGAGCTAGAAAGGGAGTGTAGTATCTAAAAACAATAGTTTTAGGATTTAGTTCATTTATTTTTTTTGCAACTTTTTTCCATCCAAAAGGTAAGTAGGCATGTATGTATTGTTTTATAATAATTCTATCTGGGGCTTTTGCGAGAGTTAGTGGACTGCTTCCTGGAAAGAAAAACTGAGGGTATAGCGTTGTAAAAGTTATTAATTTGACTGTCTTCCCTTGTTCTTGTAGTGCTTTTGCGAGTTCATGTTGAGTGTCAGCAATTCCGCCTCTAAAAGGGTGTGCAGGCCCTATAAGCAGATAGTCTAAAGTTTTATTAGACATTTTATATTGCTAATTTTCGATTCAGTTTTTTTGTTTTTGACCAAAACCCAATCCCAATTGTAACAAAAAAATAAATAACAAAATAGACACTAATTAATGGATATTGCTGTAGGAGAAATTGATGATAAGGGATTAGAAAAAACAAAACTCCTAACGCTCCCCTGATTATTTCAAAGTTAGGGGCCCATTTGTAAAAATCCATTAAGGATGTAAAACCAAAAATAGAAAATAGTAAAACACCTCCGAAGCTCAGACGAAAAGAAGTTTCTAAGATTTCAAAATTTGTCAAGAAAAATAATAACATCATTACATGAGAGATAAAATGAAAAACAGCTATAAACTTCCATTGTGAACTATAAAGAGGCCTATATTTTAAGGAATTGTCAACTGGGCGAGGAGTAATTGGGAATTTATTTTCTACATCTTCTGGTCTCCATCCAGTCGGCATGAACCAAATTTTAAACTTATCTTTTAATTTCTGTGAATACCAAGCATCTTTTGTAATACCCCATAAATGTTGATAATTTATTATAATTGGATTCCAACTATTGGTTGGTTTTAGAGTACCATATACTGGAGGCACTTCATCTAACTCCTCTTGAAAAGTGCCAAATATTCGATCCCAAACGCAAAAAATAGCGGATAAATTTTTATCAATATATATTGGGTTAATTGCGTGGTGAACTCTGTGTTGTGATGGGGTTACCAAAATATATTCTAATAGACCTAATTTTCCAATATGACGAGTGTGATACCAAAATTGAGCAAATAGATGAAGTGGTGTTAATACCATAATAATATCTGAAGGGATCCCTATTAGTGCTGCTGGAATCAAGAATAAGGCATTAAAGGCAACAATATTTGAAATACTTTGTCTTAAAGCACAAGCCAGATTGAATTCTTCGCTACTATGATGAATCATATGTTTGTTCCAGAAAATATTTATTTTATGAGCGAGTCGGTGAATCCAATATTGAGAAAAATCAATGCAGATAAATGCAGTAATAAATAAGATCAACGTACTTTCTTGCTCCCAAATACCAATATTTTTTAATATGAATGGATATGAAACCAATACTATCGCTAGACCTAAAGCATCTTTTATAACCATTGATATTCCAGAGCTTAAGCTGGCGATGGTATCCATAAAAGTGTAGGTTTGTTTTTTTGTGAAATGACCATATAATACTTCTATGACTAAAAGCGTAAAAAACATTGGTATTACCCATAATAAAACAGCAGCATATGCTTCCATATCTCCTTTTTTTTATAAAAATAAGTAATTAAGAACTAATAACCCATCTACCCTGCTTTAAAAGGGGATCAGCCTGTTTGAATTTTACAGTTTTAGTTTCGCCGGTAGAAATATTTTTAATAGTTACCTTTTCATTTCTACCAATCTTGGGTTGCTCTCTAATTATGGTTTCAATTATTTTTTTGCCTGTTTGACTAACTCCCGCACCAACTGATCTGTTGCGTTGAGCTAATTCTTCTGTATTTAAAACTTCATCTTTAGACGTGTTAAAGTTTTTATTCAGATTTGCACGTTTTGCTTCTTGAATACTCGCAGGACTTTGGTTTGGAAGTCCTCCTTTGATTAAGAATGATAAAACTTCTTTATTTAATCTAGCTAGCATTGATTTAAATAATTCGAAAGCCTCAAATTTATATATCAATAGGGGATCTTTTTGTTCATGAACTGCGAGTTGAACAGACTGCTTTAATTCGTCCATTTTTCGTAAATGAACTTTCCAAGCATCATCAATTAATGCGAGAGTAATATTTCGTTCAAAGTCCTCAATAAGATGTTTCCCTTTACTTTCATATGCCTCTTTAAGATTAGTAACAACATTTAATGACTTAACTCCATCGGTGAACGGAACAACAATACGTTCAAATTTATTACCTGGGCGCTCATAGACTTCTTTAATGACAGGAAATGCCGTTTGTGCGTTTAACTCAGTTTTTTCTTGATAGTGAAGTAAGAGTGCTTCGTATAGTTTTGTAATTAATTTGTCTTCAGATGTCTCAGAAAATTGTTCTTCTGAAATAGGAGCTGTCATTGAAAAATTACTAATTATTTCAAACTCAAAGTTTTTATAATCACTTGCAGCTTTGTTGTTTAAAATAATTTCTTCGCAAGTATCAAATAACATATTTAAAACATCTAATTTTAAACGAGATCCTTGTAATGCGTGTTTTCTTCTTTTATAAATAACTTCTCTTTGAGCACTCATCACATCGTCATATTCTAAAAGACGTTTTCGAATACCAAAGTTATTTTCCTCAACTTTTTTCTGAGCACGTTCAATCGATTTTGTCATCATAGAATGTTGGATTACTTCGCCCTCTTCCAGCCCCATTCTATCCATAACTTTAGCTACACGGTCAGATCCAAATAGTCTCATTAAGTTATCTTCGAGTGATACATAAAATTGTGAACTTCCTGGATCTCCTTGACGACCAGATCTTCCGCGAAGCTGTCGATCAACTCGACGTGAATCATGGCGCTCTGTTCCAATAATTGCTAAACCACCTGCATCTTTTACATTTTGAGAAAGCTTAATATCTGTTCCCCTTCCCGCCATATTAGTGGCAATAGTTACAATTCCTGGATTTCCAGCTTCCGCAACAATATCAGCTTCTTTTTTGTGCATTTTTGCATTCAAAACATTATGTTTTACCTTTCGAATACTCAACATTTTACTCAGTAATTCTGAAATTTCAACGGAAGTTGTTCCAATTAATATAGGTCTACCTTCTAGAGATAGTCCAGTAACTTTTTCAATAACAGCATTATACTTTTCACGTTTAGTTTTATAAATCAGATCATCATCATCCTCTCTAACTATAGGTCTGTTTGTTGGAATTTCAATAACATCTAATTCATATATTTCCCAAAATTCTCCAGCTTCAGTTACTGCTGTTCCAGTCATTCCAGAAAGCTTTTGATACATTCTAAAGTAGTTCTGAAGGGTAATAGTAGCATACGTTTGTGTAGCTGCTTCAATTTTCACATTTTCTTTGGCTTCAATTGCTTGATGTAGACCATCAGAATAACGCCTACCTTCCATAATACGTCCGGTTTGTTCATCAACAATCTTAACCTTATTTTCCATAACTACATATTCCACATCTTTCTCAAAAAGGGTATATGCTTTGAGTAACTGATTCATGCTATGGATTCGCTCACCTTTAATATCAAAATCTTTAAATAGTATTTCTTTTAAAGAAGCTTCTTTTTTAGCTTCAAGATATTGTTTTTCAATTTTAACTATTTCTCCACCAATATCTGGGAGTACAAAAAAGTTTTTGTCTTCGTTTTCTTCAGAAAGGGCTTCAATTCCTTTTTCCGTTAAATCAATTTGATTGTTTTTCTCATCAATAACAAAATATAACGCTACATCAACTTTGGGCATTTCCCTGTTATTATCCTGCATGTAGTGATTTTCTGTTTTTTGAAGTAATTGCTTAATTCCTTCTTCACTTAAAAATTTAATTAAGGCTTTATTTTTAGGTAATCCCCTAAAAACCCTGTACAGGAGTAAGGCACCTTCTTCGGTATTTCCTTCTTTTATTTTTGCTTTAGCTTCTGCTAAAACTCTAGTCAATAAATTTTTTTGTTTCGAAACAAGATTATCTACATTTGATTTTAAAACATCAAATTCATGCCGATCGCCTTCAGGTGTTGGTCCAGAGATAATTAAAGGAGTTCGAGCATCATCAACTAAAACGGAATCTACTTCATCTACAATTGCATAATTATGTTTACGTTGAACTAAATCTTCTGCAGTATTTGCCATGTTATCTCTTAAATAATCAAATCCAAATTCATTATTTGTTCCATAGGTAATATCAGCTTGATATGCTTTACGACGTTCTGAGCTATTTGGGGCATGATAATCAATACAGTCTAAACTCATACCATGAAACTGGAAAATTGGAGCCATCCAAGCACTATCCCTTTTTGCGAGATAATCATTTACTGTTACTAGATGTACTCCTTTTCCAGTAAGTGCATTTAAATAAACAGGTAAGGTAGCTACAAGTGTTTTTCCTTCTCCCGTTTGCATTTCAGCAATTTTACCTTGATGCAAAACAATTCCTCCAATAAGTTGGACATCATAATGAATCATGTCCCAAGTAATAGGTTTTCCAGCAGCATCCCAAGAATTTGCCCAAAAGGCTTTATCACCTTTAAGTTCAATGTATTTTTTTTGTTGTGACAATTCTCTGTCATATTCAGAGGCTGTTACTTCAATACTTTTGTTTTCAACAAATCGACGTGCTGTTTCTTTAACTACAGCAAAAGCTTCAGGAAGTATTTTAGTGAGTACCTCTTCTACAGCGTTTTGGGCTTCTTCTTCTTGTGAATCTATTTGCTGGTAAAGACTTTCTTTTAAGTCGATGTTACTTGTTAATTTAACCTCTTCTAGTAATTTCAATATGTTCAAATCAAAACTTTTTCTTTCTTCAGCAATTTCTTCTTTGAAAATTATTGTTTTGAAACGAAGCTCATCATGAGAAAGGCTCTCAAGATTTTTTTGATGGCTATTTATTTCAGCAACCAATGGAGTGATTTGACTTAAATCTTTTTTGGTCTTGTCTCCTACAAATGTTTTTAAGATGCTATTTAAAAAACTCATATTCTTCTAGCGGGATTGTCATTAATTATATTTTCAAAAGTAACTAAAAAAAAAGCCTCTTTAAGAGACTTTTTAAATTCGTTAAAGAATGAATTAATATTCATCTTCATTCCATAGGTAGTCCTCTTCGGTAGGAAAATCTGGCCAAATCTCTTCAATTGATTCATAAACATCCTCCTCATCTTCCATAGATTGAAGGTTTTCAACTACTTCTAGAGGGGCTCCTGTTCGAATGCAAAAATCAATTAATTCGTCTTTTGAAGCGGGCCACGGGGCATCACTAAGGTATGAAGCAAGTTCCAAAGTCCAATACATAGTTCTCTTGTTTTTTGCAAAAATAGATTTTTATAAAAACTATACAAGTAAATTAAGAATTTAGTTTCCACTCCATTTAATTTCTTCTACTTCTAATTCAAGAGCAAAGGTTCTTGAAAGCGTAAAAAAATAATCTGAAAGACGATTCATATAGGCTACTATTGTGGATGAAATTGAAACTTCTTCATCAAGCTCTGTGACATATCTTTCAGCTCTTCTACAAACACATCGTGCAAGGTGAGCGTAAGAAATTAAAACATGGCCTCCTGGAATTACGAAATTTTTTAAAGGAGGTAATTTAGCAGTTAGAATGTCAATTTTATTTTCAATATCAATCACAGCAATAGGTTGAATTGGAATTAAATTTTTAGGTAAATCTTTTTTTGATTCAATCGATAATTCAGCTGCAACAGTCATTAATTGCTTTTGAATTTCAAAAAGAGTAGTTTTTATATCTGTTGTCGTCGTGATATCCTTTATCAGACCTAACAAGGCTATTAATTCATCAATAGATCCATAAGCTTTTATTCTAATATGATGTTTCGGGACTCTTTTTCCTGAAATCAAACTGGTAATACCACTGTCACCTGTTTTACTGTATACTTTACTGGCTTTCATAATAGTTTTTCATGTTTAAAGATAGTTTTAAAGTGCTGATTTGTAAAAAATGTATATTGTAATTTATAATCAATTTTCTTATTCTTGGGGGATTATTTATTCGATTTTATTAGGATCAATCCTACGACTTAGGGCAAGCAGAAAAAATAATCCTGCTGTAAATACAGACCATCGAGAAATAATATCTCCAAAACGCACATAAAAAGTAAGGGTAGTTCTACTACTGAGTTTTCCGCTTAAAGTTGTTTTAGTATTATAAGAAGTTTGGCTTAAAATTTCACCTTTTGCATTTATGATACTTGAAATTCCAGTATTTGCACTTCGAGCAATATCACGTCTAGTTTCTATAGCTCTTAATCTCGTGTAGCTTAATAATTGTTTGTGTCCCGGAGTTTCTCCCCACCAAGCATCATTTGATATTACCGCTAAAAAAGTAGCTCCTTCATTTACATATCCCGTCACAAATTCTCCAAATATTGATTCCCAACAAATGATTGGTGCAGCCTTTAATTTAGGATTAGTATGTAAAAAAACATTTCGTTTTTTTTGTGTAACTCTACTGGCAACGGTACCACCAAAATTTAGTAATACATCACCTAATAAGGGTTTTAGAACTGCTTTGAATGGCATGTTTTCAACCCCTACTACTAATTTTGACTTATGATATATTTGATATATTTTATTACTTTGTTCAGCCAAAGCACTGTTATAATAATCAGCCCAAAGACCTTTTCTCAAAAGGTTTGCAGTTAGTGAAGGTGCTTTTTCTTGCGCATATAAATCGTAGAACTGAATCCCTGTAATATATTGTGTCAATGGAATCTTTGCCAATTCTTGTTGAAGTTCCTTATGTAATTTTGAACCATTAAACTCACGAAATTCTTCACCAGATCCCTCTGCAAAATAAGTTTCTGGTGAAAGAATATAGTCAAGGCTGTCAGAATAGAATGGCTGTGCTTGCTTTTTCCAAAGGTCAATAAAACTTGTGTTTGTTAACGAATATTTCGTATTGTAAGGGTCTATGTTAGGTTGAACTAATAAAACTTTTATGTCTTTAGATCCCTCTTCTACTTTTTCGTATAAATAAATTGAAAACGCAATAGGTAGCGCAATAAATATTAGTGGGGTGATCATTTTTCTTGCCAGTGGTTTGTATCCAACAATGGTATTGTGATTTTTAAAAATATGAAAGAGCCATACATTTATAACTAATACCCATAGTGAACCACCGAAAACACCCGTATATTCATACCATTGAATCCAATAAATATTTTCTGAAAATACATTTCCAAGGTTCAGCCATGTCCACGAGAAATCCCAGCTTAAGTGAAGTTTTTCAAAGGCAATCCATAAGGCAATAAAAAACAAATAAGCACTTCGGTTAGGCAGTCTTGTTTTTGCCCACGAAAAACAAGTAAATATGATAGCATAAAATAGGCTGTTACATATATTAGCAAAAAGCATTCCAATAAGTGAGGAATTAATTAACCACCAAGTAATTAATAGATTCCAAAGAAGGAATGTAAGATAACTATATCCAAAAACTAGTAATCCTTTTCTTTTAAAGTCACTTAGTTGAATTGAGTTCTCTAAAAATAATAAAGGAATTAGGGCTCCAAAAATAATGAGGGTAAAACCATTTATTGGCCAAGCTGCTGAAAGAAGCAAAGCTGATAGAATTGCTAATAAAAAGTGTTTGGTTGTTTTAGACATTTCAACGAATTTAAATTTTTTTGAAGCTATAGCAATTACTATCTTGTTAAAAATTATAAATATTTATTAGTGCAGCTAATTAAACGAAATATTCCTAACCTTTTTACGGCTTTAAATTTTCTTTGCGGATGTTTTGCAGCTAGCCTTGCTTTTAAAAATTTATTTGAGGCGGCTTTTCTTTTAGTGTTTTTGGGTACTTTTTTTGATTTATTTGATGGTTTTTTTGCTCGATTATTAAATGCTGAGAGCAAATTTGGACTTCAGTTTGACTCAATGGCAGACTTAATTACTAGTGGTATAGTACCAGGCGTTGTTATGTATCAGCTATTTCTAGAAATTGGAATTAGAGAAGTAAGTTATGGTTTTTTAATTTTTCAAAATGAGTTTACTTTCTCATTCGCTCCCTATGCTTTAGTTGGTTTTTTGATTTCCCTGGGTGCTGCAATACGATTATCAAAATTTAATATAGATACAGAACAACGCTATGAGTTTAAAGGTCTTCCAGCACCAGCAAATGCTCTTTTTATAGTAGCATTACCATTATTAATGGCACATCCTCTATTTACATTTTTCAAACCTTTTCTCTCTACATATCCTGCCTTAGTTTTTATTTCAATTTTGTCAGCAATCTTAATGAATATGAGATTGACTTTATTTTCTTTTAAAATTCAATCTTTTGAACTTCGAGATTATGGGCTTCAATTAGTGCTTATCTTATTGTCTGTACCTACTTTTTATTTTTTACAATGGGTTGCAGTTCCTGTAATGATTGTAATATATTTATTTTTAAATGTTTTAAAAAATAGTTTTGATTAAGATTATCACGTAATTAATAAGACGATATAGTAATTCTTTCTACCTCTTGTTTTAAGGAAGAATACTTTATGTTTAAACAACCTTCTTACGGTTTTTTTGAGTTAGTGAAATTGAAATAAAAACCTACAGTAATTATTAAATAACAAGGTATATTATCCCACCTCCACGGGAGATAAACAACTAATACCCCAAGGGTAACTAATAATAATTCTAATTTTGAATTTTAAAAATAATCAAAACTAGAAGTCAGTAATCCTAAATTGAAAAATCTCACCACTAATCTTCACAAATGGAGTCCATATTTCTATTGTATTGATTAAATGTTTAGCGACTTGACTTTTAAATTTCTGAATCTTTTAAACTCCAAAAAACGAAATCAAGTTCACACATTCCAATTATTGAAACTATTCCTATTATCAATGATGGAGAACTTAAATAATTGAATTTGATTTGGGAAAATTTCCTATTTGAGGAATGAGAAATTAAAACACCTATGATCATAAACCAATGAGAAAAATCAATTGGTCCTTGATTATGAAGTTATTTAATATTGTTTATATATAAAAATTAAATACTGACGGATATTATATGTTAATATCCCAAAAAGAAATAAAATCTTGTGAAGAATAATTTTTTTCAAATTATTAAAAATATTTCAGAGTTTGTTAAATTTTAATAAGAGTTAGACCTTCTATTTAAGAACTAACTTTAAAAAGATAATTTCTTTTTACGAAGTTCAAAATTTTGTCCAAGATATACTTTGCGAACCATTTCATCTGAAGCTAATTCATCTGGGGTTCCCGCCTTAAGAATACTTCCTTCAAACATTAAGTATGTTTTATCGGTAATGGCTAAAGTTTCTTGCACATTGTGATCAGTAATTAATATGCCAATATTTTTCTTTTTAAGATGTGCTACTATGCGTTGAATATCTTCTACTGCAACTGGATCAACACCAGCAAATGGCTCATCAAGTAAAACGAATTTAGGGTCGGTTGCAAGCGCACGAGCAATTTCTGTACGTCGTCGTTCTCCCCCAGAGAGTAAATCTCCTCTATTTTTTCGAATATGTTTTAAGCTGAATTCATCTAATAACGATTCCATTTTTTCTTTTTGAGCGCTTTTAGATAAATCTGTCATTTGTAAAACACTCAAAATATTATCCTCCACACTCAGCTTTCTGAATACAGATGCTTCTTGAGCAAGATATCCTATACCTTGTTGAGCACGCTGATACATGGGAGATTTTGTTATTTCTTTATCATCAAGAAAAATAGCTCCATTGTTAGGTTTTATTAATCCAACTATCATATAAAATGAGGTAGTTTTACCTGCCCCATTTGGACCAAGTAACCCTACAATTTCACCCTGAGAAACTTCTACAGAAATCCCTTTTACAACCTTACGACCTTTGTACGATTTTTCAATATTGGTAGCTGTAAGTTTCATTTTCTTCTATTTCTTAGTTGATTCAAGGGTTCCCCAATATTCGTAAGCTCTTCTTAGGTGTGGTATAACGATTGTTCCACCGACTAAGGTAGCTATTTCAAGTGCTTCCATAATCGCCTTTGTGCTAAGTTTCTCCTGATGACATTTTTCGAGATGATATTTAACACAATCATCACACCTTAAAACTGTTGAGGCAACTAAGCCAAGTAATTCTTTTGTAGCTACATCCAATACACCTTCTTGATAAGCTTGTTTGTCAAGGCTAAAAATTCGTTTTAATGTGTTTGAACCACCTTCCAGTAGTTGTTTATTCATCCGACTCCTGTAGTCGTTAAATTCAGAAATAGGATTAGACATTAGTAAGAGCTTTATCTTGATTTCGAGTTACAATTTTCGCAATAATAATACTTACTTCATATAAAATAAGTATTGGAATACTAACAATTATCTGGCTGACCACGTCTGGAGGTGTAATTATAGCAGAAAGACTTAAAACAACTACTAATGAAATTTTCCTATTCTTTTTAAGAAATTCTGGTGATACAATCCCTACGCGCGTTAAAAAATATATTATGATAGGTAATTCAAAAATGATTCCAGAAGCTAAAACAGATGCTCGAAGTAAACCAATATAACTACTCAGATCAAAATCATTAAAAATTTCACTGCTAACAGAATAGTTTCCTAAAAAATTAATAGAAAGTGGTGTAACTATATAATATCCAAAAAGAACTCCTATGAAAAAGAGAAGAGAAGCTATAAATATAAAACCACGTGCATTTTTTCGTTCTTTTTCATATAGTCCAGGACTAACAAATTTCCAGAATTCATAAATTATATAAGGGAATGAAATAATAAATCCTGCAAGAACCGAAGTCCATAGATGGGCAGAAAACTGACCTGCTACGGTTCTACTTTGAATTCTGAATGGTAATTCTTCTAGACAAAAGCTACTACCTTGTCCTAGTGTTTGCGAAAGCGAGCAAAACCAGCGATAGGTAATAAAGCTTTTCTTTTTAGGACCAAATAGAATTACATCAAATATAAAATCTTTGAAAACAAAAGCTATTGATGCAATAATAACAATTGCCAAGACAGAACGAATTAAATGCCAGCGTAATTCTTCTAAGTGATCTAAAAAAGACATTTCATCTCTTGGCGTGGTTGCGCTCATACTTATATTTGATACTTAGTGTGAAATCTATAAATACAAAAATATCAAAAAACAATCGATTTGAAATGAGAAAAATTGATTTTGGTTTTTTTTAAATTTAAAAAAGAAGATGTTCTTAAAGAATTTGTAGACGATAATAAAAAGAGTTAACTTAGATAGAATACTTTTTAGAATTTAAATCTAAACCATAAACACATTAATGAATTCAGATGATATAAAGAAGGCTTTAAAGAAATATTTCGGCTTTTCTTCATTTAAAGGACTACAAGAAAGTGTTATTACTAAAGTACTTAACAAAGAAAATAGTTTTGTTATCATGCCCACGGGTGGGGGTAAGTCTTTGTGTTATCAATTACCCGCGCTCATGCAAGAAGGAACTTCAATTGTTGTTTCACCACTAATTGCATTAATGAAAAATCAAGTAGATGCTATTCGTGGTATTTCTTCAGAAAATGGAATTGCTCATGTCCTCAATTCATCGTTAACCAAAACAGCAGTTGAACAGG
>ERZ767114.110-NODE-110-length-63299-cov-3.948863_pt1 | contig 63299 bp, 58 predicted proteins | sample MGYA00374952_ERZ767114 | MGnify/ENA primary metagenome ERZ767114 (study PRJEB28939, sample SAMN06267156) | marine metagenome | isolation source: Columbia River Estuary | place: USA:Columbia River Estuary, USA | collected 2012-05-05 ... | reverse complement strand
AAGTCAACAAAGCTCCTTAATCAGGTATCCAAAAAAATGAAGTCTGCTTCTACCGATCTTGATTTTGAAGCTGCTGCAAAATACAGAGATCAGCTCATCAGTCTCAGAACAATTCAAGAGAAACACAGCTCTCAATTTACATCTGACATGGATGTTGTCAGCATCTTAAAAGATGCTGAGGTGCACTGCATTGAGATTGTTTTTGTTCGCTCAGGAAAACAAATTGGTAACGAGACATTCTTTCCAAAAAATGCAAAAAAAGATTCTTGTGAAAGAGTCCTAAGCGCTTTTTTACCGCTCTATTATTTAGGTAAAAATACGCCAAAGGAGATTGTCATAAGTCACAAGCTGGGGGATAAAATTCTTTTAGAGTCTGGGCTATCGACAAAGCTTATCCATAAGCCAAAGATTGATAAAAAACTGTTTTTGGAAACGGCAACTCTAAACGCTAAAGAAAATTTAAAGCAGCGCCTTTTACTTAAGTATACAAAAAAGAAGCAGCTTGAGGGGATTCAAAAAACCTTAGCACTAGATTCACTGCCTGAGGTGATGGAGTGTTTTGACATCAGTCACACCATGGGAGAGGCGACGACTGCCTCTTGTGTTGTGTTTGAAAAAGGATTGCCCAAGACTAGTGAGTATAGACAGTTCAACATCAAAGATATAACGCCTGGCGATGATTATGCAGCGATTAATCAGGCCGTCTTTAGAAGGTATTCTCGTCTTCTAGAGTCTAAAAAGGAGATGCCAGATATTGTTTTTATTGATGGCGGATTGGGTCAACTTAACCAAGCTATTATGGTTATGAATTCTATTGGAATTGATTCAGTTCTCCTGGTTGGTGTTGCTAAGGGTGAGGGCAGAAAAGCAGGGCTAGAGACTTTAATCACTGTTGAGAATGACAAAGTAAAAAGAATTTCTCTTCCGCCATTTGATCCTGCTCTTCTTTTAATCAACCATATCAGAGATGAGTCACATCGGTTTGCAATCAAAAATCATCGCAAGAAAAGAGCTAAAAAAAGAACTCAGTCTTCTTTGGAGTCCATCAAGGGGGTTGGCGTAAACAAAAGAAGTGCACTATTAAATCACTTTGGTGGTATTCAAGAAATAGAAAATGCAAGCGTTGATGAGCTTCAAAAAGTAGTTGGCATTAATTATAAATTAGCGACTAAAATACGAGAATCTTTAAAGAAATAAATTGAATCTATGTTTATACTCAGACTTTTAATCGCTGCTCTCGTTGTAAGTTATCTTATTTGGTTATTCAACACGCGCGTCATGGGAAAGAGCGCTTCAATATCAAAAATTGCAACTTATGTTCTTAGTGCTACCTTTGTAATTTTTTTGGTTCTATCAGGACTATCTTATTTGGTAGAAGGGTCTTAAGCTTTACTGGATAACACAAAGGTTTTAAGATGCTTTGTGCTTGTTATGATTCGGTTTGTCGCATTCACAATAATGGATAGTCTGGACACTTCCCATACTGGAAGGTCTCTCATATGATCTCCCATGTAGTCAAAGTTTTTCTCTCCAAATCGATCAACTAACGTATCTGCCTTGTTTTGACTTGAGAGGTTAAAGTCTTTATTAGTGGCCATCACATCATCGAAAAATTTGAGATGTTTCGCAACAGCAAAGGCATAATTTTTGTGTGAGGCAGTTGCCAAAACAATTTTAGAGCCCTCTTTTTTGCGTTCCATAATGTAGCTTATAACGCTCTCGTTATAAGGCAGTTCAGGAATGTTAATTTCAAATCGTCTAACAAGCTGATCTTTTAAGAAACCTTTCCCTTTAGATAACCAGAATAAGTAATGCCCAATTAACCAGGGCCTCTTTGATAGGACACCTAATGACGATAAAAACAATAAATCGGTGTCAATTAGTGTGTGATCAAGGTCAACAATGAGTGGCACACTGCTATTATCCATTATCTAATTCACTCCATTTATCATAAAGCTGACCTATTTCTTTTTCCATAGTGCTGAGTTTAATTGTCAAATTTTGAGCATCTGGGTTTTGATAAAAATCTGGATCTGACAACATTTTTTGCGCCATCGTGATCTCATTTTCCAAGTCTTCAATTTTCTCAGGTAAAGATTTTAATAGTTGCTGATCATTATAGGAGAGCTTTTGAGAAGATTTTTTGGATTTAGATTTGGTAGTAGACTGTTTTGGAGCTTTATCATTTAATCTGTCATTTTTTTGCAGTATGTAGTCATCATAGCCTCCTGAGTACTGCTCAATTAAAGCATTACCTTCCATGACGATGGTTGCGCTGACGATGTTATTTAAGAAGGTTCTGTCATGTGAGATTAGAATGAGTGTGCCCGCATAATCAACGAGCATCTCCTCCAAAAGTTCTAGCGTTTCCACATCTAGATCGTTAGTGGGCTCATCCAGAACTAACAGGTTGGCTGGCTGTGATAGAATTTTCGCAAGCATTAACCGATTTTTCTCTCCACCAGAGAACATTTTTATAGGCGCCATTGCTTGCTTGCCTGTAAATAGAAATTGTCTGAGATAGCCGATGACATGTTTACTTTTTCCGTTGATGTCAATATAGTCTTTACCACCAGAGACAAAATCCATAGCCTTTATGTTAGGATCAAGAGATTCTCTCATCTGATCAAAGTAGGCAAGCTGAATCGTTTTTGAGCGTCTTATGTTTCCTTCACTAGGAAGAAGCTCTCCAAGAAGCAACTTTATTAAGGTCGATTTGCCAGACCCATTGCCTCCAATAATTCCAATTTTTTCACCTTTTAAAACGAGAAGAGAAAACTGCTTTACAAGCTCAAGCTCTTCTATTGAGAAGTCAATATTTTTAACTTCAAAAACTATTTTAGAAACGCGCTTCTCATCTTCTAACGCATGAATCTTGACGTTTCCTTGCTGTTTGCGCTTACTGAAAAATTGTTTACGCATAGCCTCAAGCGCCCTAACTCTTCCTTCATTACGAGTTCTCCTTGCTTTGATCCCTTGACGAATCCACGCCTCCTCCTGAGCGAGCTTTTTATTGAACCTTGCATTTTCAAGCTCCTCACTATTAAGCAAATTTTCTTTGCGTTTTAGGTAATCTTGGTAGCCACAATCAAATATGGATAGATTGCCACGATCTAAATCAAAGATCTTATTGACAATTCCCTTAACAAATGAGCGATCATGACTGATCAAAATTAAAGTTCCATGAAAATCTTTGAGCATTTTTTCCAAATCAAGAATCGCCGTTATGTCCATATGGTTAGTGGGCTCATCCAGCAAAAGAATATCTGGCTCTTGTACTATGGCTTTTGCAAGCATTACTCTTCTCTTCCATCCCCCTGAGAGGGTTGATAAGGATGTATCAGCAGAAAGCTTAAATCGATTTAAGATAGTTTCAATTTTGTGTAAATAAGGCCACAAATCTTGACTCTCAATTTGTTCTTGTAGTGAAGAGCTGTCAGAAATATTTCCATCTATTAAGGCATCATGGTAATTTGATATCAGTTTTCCGCTCTCTCCAAGCCCATGCGCAACAATATTGAAAAGTGTATTGTCGTTATCTTCAGGCGGCTGCTGCTCTAGATAGCTAATTCTTGTGCTATTTTGAATCTTAAGATCGCCATCATCCGCTGTCACTAATCCAGCTAGGACTTTTAAAAAAGTAGATTTACCTTCGCCATTGCGACCAATGAGACCAATCTTGTCACCTTTATGAATGGTTGCATTGATTTCATCAAGGATCACTTTTTCAGAAAATCTAAGAGAAATATTGTCTAAGGTTATAAGTGGCATAAGTTAAAATTGAAACTTTAAATAACAGCTTTACTAATGCGTTATTTTATTCATTTTGTAATTGGACTTTTACTTATTCAAGCGCCTTTCGCTGAAAGTATTGAAGTCAGTGACTTTGAAACCACAAAACAGGAAAGTCGATACACCGAGTTGATTGAAAATATTCGCTGCCCAGTATGCCAAGGCCAGAGCATTGGGGGTTCAAACTCAGACCTTGCGAAAGATTTGAGGGGGAAGGTGCGTGAGATGATATTAGACAATCAATCCGATTCTGAAATCTATTCTTTCATGGTCGAGCGATATGGAGAGTTCGTTGTCTATAAACCGCCAGTCAGTCCAAAGACCTATCTATTATGGTTTGCACCTCTTATAGCTCTGCTTCTCTCTTTATTCTACTTGTTTCGATCAACTCGAAAAAAGACTAATAAAGAAGCCATCAGCGAGAGTGACATTGAAAAAGCTAAAAAATTATTAAAGTAGTTTAATAAGTGAATCTTATATGAGTGAAAATGAAATCAGTGATTTAATTGTAAAGGCCTATTCAAATCAAAAGGATGGGCAACTCTCTCTTGCAATTCAATCTTGGAATGAGCTTTTAAATCACCCCTCAGTTACACAAGAGTTATCAGCCAATGCGCAACTCAATCTTGGTAATTTGCATCTTCAACAAGGTAATAATGATCTTGCCTATGAGAGTATGGCTAAAGCCATTAAGGCGAACCCTAATAGCTCTGAAGCATTCTTTTGTTTGGCTTATATGGAGCAAGAGAAGGAAAATTTTAATGAAGCGATTAGTTTTTTTGAATCTGCACTCAAAATTAAGCCTGAGGATGTAGGCGCCCTTAACAACTTAGGGAACTGTTATGATCGTCTCAATAAGAGTGTTGATTCAATTGAAATCTACTCTAGGGCAATCGCTTTGGATTCAGAATATATTGCAGCTTACTATAATAGGGGTAATGCTTACTCTAAAATAGCAAAAGATGAATTGGCACTTAAGGATTTAACGCTTGCAATTGATTTAGATAATAATTTTTATCAGGCATACTATAATCGTGGGTCAGTATATAAGCGACTAGGTAAAAGTAAATTATCTGAAAAAGATTTTGCTAAAGCAAAAAAACTGGCCCAAGAAGAAATTGAACAATCAAAAAAACAATAGGATAAATGTGAGCGATCTAGACGAAAACAAATTGATAGCTGAAAGAAAATCAAAATTAGCTTTGCTGAGAGAAGCCGGTAACCCCTATGTTAATGACTTCAAGCCGCTCAACTTAGCTTTAGATATTCACTCTAAGTTTGATGAAAATTCTAACGAAGAGCTTCAAGATATTAAAGAATCAGTGACAATTGCTGGGCGCATCATGCTGAAGAGGATCATGGGCAAAGCAAGCTTTGTGCAGCTTCAAGATACCTCTGGTCAAATTCAACTCTTTGTCACGAGAGATGAGCTTGAAGATGGTTTTTATAATGAACAGTTTAAGAAGTGGGATATTGGTGACATTGTTGGCGCCTCTGGCACTCTCTTTAAAACGCAGACAGGCGAACTCTCTGTCAGAGTCAACGACATAAGATTGCTAACGAAGTCTCTAAGGCCTTTGCCAGAGAAATTTCATGGCTTGTCTGACCAAGAAACAATTTACCGTCAGCGATACGTTGACTTAATTATGAATGAGGACTCAAGAAGGGTTTTTAAGCTTAGATCTCAAATCATCTCTTATATCAGGCAGTTCTTTATTGAGCATGATTATCTGGAGGTTGAGACGCCAATGATGCAGGTCATTCCTGGCGGCGCTGCGGCCAAACCATTTATCACACATCACAATGCTTTGGATATGGATTTATATCTAAGAATTGCGCCTGAGCTTTATCTTAAGAGACTCGTGGTAGGCGGTTTAGACCGCGTGTTTGAGATTAATCGTAACTTCAGGAATGAAGGGCTCTCACCAAGACATAATCCTGAATTTACAATGGCTGAGTTCTATCAAGCTTACGCTACCTATCATGACTATATGGATTTGACTGAAAAGTTATTAAGGGGCATTGCTTCAGATGTTTGTAAGTCGAATATTATTAATTACCAGGGTTATGAGTTTGATTTCTCAAAGCCTTTTGATCGTCTTAGTGTGGTTGATTCAATACTGAAATATAATCCAACCTTGTCAATGTCAGACTTATCAGAAGATAACGCTAAAACGACTGCAAAATCTCTCGGTATTCACATTAAAGATAGTTGGGGGCTCGGGAAGATTCAAATAGAAATTTTTGAGGCCACAGTTGAAGAAAAATTGATTCAACCTACCTTTGTTACCGAATACCCAACTGAAGTTTCCCCACTAGCGCGCAGGAATGATGACAACCCTTTTATAACGGATCGATTTGAATTGTTTATTGGCGGTCGTGAAATTGCAAATGGGTTCTCAGAGCTCAACGATTCAGAGGACCAAGCCCAAAGGTTCAGAGACCAAGTGAGTGAGAAGGATGCGGGTGATGACGAAGCTATGCATTATGACGCTGACTATATTAGAGCACTAGAGTATGGAATGCCTCCAACAGCGGGAGAGGGGATTGGTATTGATCGCCTTGTTATGTTATTTACTAACTCAGCATCGATCAGAGATGTCTTGCTATTTCCTCATATGAGGCCTGAGTATGAAAAGTGACTTAGGCGCGAGTGTTAATTTGTAATTATGATTCCAGTCTTAACTATAGATGGACCGAGTGGTGTAGGAAAGGGAACAGTTGCAAACATTGTTGCCTCAACGTTGAGCTGGAATCTTTTAGATTCAGGAGCAATCTATAGGGCATTCGCTTTAGCAGCATCTAAAAGAAACATCACAATTAATGACACTGAGGCGATATTGAGCTTGGCATCGAATTTAAATCTTAAATTTGAATCTGATCCAGAAAATAATAAGCTCAGTGTTTATCTAGATCATATTGAAGTTTCATCCAAACTGCGAACCGAGAAAACTGCTGAACTGGCCTCAAAATTTGCCATGATTGGCTCTCTAAGAGAGTCACTTCTAGTTAGACAACAAAGGTTCAAAGAACTGCCTGGGTTAGTTGCTGATGGAAGGGATATGGGCACCGTTGTATTTAAAGACGCACCCTTTAAGGTCTTTTTAACGGCAAATGTTGAGGAAAGAGCTAAAAGACGACTAAAACAGTTGCAAGACAAGGGCATTGCTGGTAACATTTCGCACACTTTAGATGAGGTTAAGAAAAGAGATGAAAGGGACGCAAGTCGCAAACACTCTCCTCTTAAGCCAGCTAAAGATGCATTAATCATAGATACATCAAATCTGACGATTAATGAAGTCGTTACAAAAGTAATGACACTAGTTAAGGTTTGAGCGGTCAAACCTTTTTTTAATTAACCCGATAAGAGTTAAGTTTTAACCGATATAACTTAATATTTACCGGTCAACGTCGAGAACATATGTCAGAATCATTTTCAGAGCTATTTGAGAATAGCGAAATACAACAAAACGTAAAACCAGGCGCCCTATTAATGGGAACAGTCGTCAGCATGAATCGCGAAAAAGCGATTATCAATGTTGGTTTGAAGTCTGAAGGTTTTATTTCATTAAACGAATTTAAAGATGCCAAAGGCGAACTTGAAATCACTGAAGGTGATGTAGTTGAAGTTGCCCTTGACTCTATTGATGATGGTTTAGGCCATACGCTTTTATCTCGCGAGAAAGCAAAGCGCATTAAGATGTGGCAAGAGCTTGAAGCTGCAATGAACTCTAAAGAAGTCGTCAAAGGAATTGTTACAGGATCAGTAAAAGGTGGAATGACAGTAGATATTGGTGTCATCAAAGCTTTCTTACCTGGCTCACTCGTGGATGTGCGTCCTGTTAAAGATTTTGACTTCCTGTTAGGGCAAGAAATTGAAGCTTTAGTTATTAAAATGGACGAAGTTAGAAACAATATCGTCATTTCTAGAAAAGCGGTTATGCAAGAAGTTAACTCTGCAGATAGAGAGGCTCTTATTGAGAATCTTGATACTGGTAAAGAGATTGAAGGAATTGTTAAGAACCTTGCTGACTATGGTGCTTTTGTGGATTTAGGCGGCGTTGATGGCCTACTTCATATCACTGATATTTCTTGGCAGAGAGTTAACCATCCATCTGAAAAACTTTCTATCGGTGACAAGATTACTGTCAAAGTTCTAAGTTACGATAAAGAGAAAATGAGAGTATCACTTGGACTCAAGCAGTTAACGCCAAGTCCTTGGGATAATATTTCTGAGCGTTTACCTATGGGTAAGAAGGTTTCAGGTGTTGTTTCTAACCTTACTGATTATGGTGCTTTCGTAAGAATCGAAGAGGGCGTTGAAGGATTGGTTCATGTTAGTGAGATGGATTGGACAAATGCAAATGCCAGACCTTCTAAGTTTGTGAAGCTTGGACAAGAGGTTGACGTTGTTGTTCTTGATGTTCAAGAGTCAAAGCATAGAATTTCATTAAGTATGAAACAAGCCAAAGAGAATCCTTGGGAGGCTTTTGAGTCGTCTCATAATAAGGGTGATATGATTAATGTTACTGTTAAATCTATCACTGACTTTGGTCTGTTTGTTGGACTTCCGGGTGGAATTGATGGACTTATCCATTTAGCTGATATCTCTTGGGAGAAGCAATCTGCTGACCAAGTCGTTTCAACCTATTCAAAAGGTCAAGAACTGGATGTCGTTATTCTTAATATAGATGCTGAGAAAGAAAGAATCTCACTAGGAATTAAGCAATTAACGTCAGATAACTTCTCACAATATGCAACTGCAAATTCTAAGGGATCGATTGTAAAAGGAACGATTCAAGAAGTCGATGCAAGAGGCGCTGTTATTGTTTTAGCTGAAGGTATTACAGGCTATCTAAAGGCCTCTGAAATTTCACAAGACAGAGTTGAGGATGCCTCTACAGTTCTTAAGCAAGGAGAGGAAGTAGAAGTTGCTATTACTTTAATTGATAAGAGAACAAGAAAAGTAAACCTCAGTATGAAGGCTAAGGACTCCGTTGAAGAGAAAGCTGCTATGGAAGACTACAATAGTCAATCATCACAAGCTTCTGGCTCAACACTTGGTGACTTATTAAAAGAAGCCAAAGATAAATAAAAATACACTATAGCTGCTGTGTTCAGGCATGGCAGCAACTTTTTATATGAAAAAAATCGATCTCATTGAAGCTGTTTCAAAAGAAATTAAAATTACTCGTTCAGAAGCAAAACAATCCGTTGAAATTATTTTAGAAGAGATAAGTTCTGCAATTGTCTCAGGTAAGGGTGTTGAAGTTCGAGGATTTGGTGGTTTCCAAAAAAGACACAGAAAAGGCAGACTTGGTATTAATCCAAAGACTGGCCAAAAGACGGAAGTTGCTGAAAAATTTGTACCATTTTTTAAGCCTGGAAAGCTACTTAAAGAAGCAGTTAATAAAGGCTAATTTACGATTGATTAATGAACTTTAGTTCAGTATAATTTCTCGTTTTTATATGGGGCGTTAGCTCAGTTGGTAGAGCATCGGACTTTTAATCCGCTGGTCGAGCGTTCAAGTCGCTCACGCCCCACCATATTATTTAAAAGCCTGAACTAATTCAGGCTTTTTTGTCTCTGAAATTCTTCAAAAAATAACCTTAGTCTAAAAAAAAAGTATAAACTTCTTTTATCCTCATTTAAATATGAAGGGTTTTTGTTTTTTTAATATTAAGGAGAGAAATATGAACTATTTGCCAAAATCTTTGGCTACGGGTTTCGTATTGGCTTTGTTTGCTTCATCAGCAGTATTTGCAGCGACACATCCAGTAACAGGAGAAACTCTTGCCGAAGACCAGACATTTACTTATAGTTTGTTGGACGAATTTACTTCGGTAGACCCACAAATTGTTGAAGACGTGTCAGGTGCTGACATTGTTCGTGACCTTTTTGAAGGTCTAATGAATCAAGACGCTGATGGAAATCTTGTTCCGGGTGTTGCTACTGGTTATTCAACTAATGATGCAAAGGATGTTTATACATTTACACTTCGTGATAACGCGATGTGGTCAGATGGTAACCCTGTAACTGCACATGACTTTGTTTATGCTTGGAGACGTCTTGCTGATCCTGCTACCGCTTCACCATATTCATGGTTTGCTGAAATTATGGCACTTGAAAATGTTGGTGACGTAATGTCGGGCGATGCTGCACCTGAGACTCTAGGTGTTACTGCATTAGATAATCACACGCTTGAGGTAAGATTGACTTCATCATTGCCATATTTTGCAGCAATGACGACTCACTCTTCTACCTTTCCTTCACCTGAATGGATAGTTAGAACTTCAGGAAATGACTGGACTAAGCCAGAAAATATTGTGTCTAATGGTGCTTACGTTTTAACAGAGCATATCCCTAATGAACGTTCAGTTCGTGAGCGTAATCCAATGTATTGGAATAACGATGATACAATTCTAGAAAAGGTTGTCGCTCTTGTGATTAATGACGAAAATGTTGACTTTACTCGTTATTTAGCTAATGAACTTGACAAAGGTACAGTGCCTTCAGGTCAATACATTCGCTTGAAGCAGGACTATCCTGATGAAGCAACATCATTCCCAAGACTTTGTAACTACTACATGACTTTTAACTTGTCTGATAGTGGTCCAGAGGCTTTTAAAGATGTTAGAGTTCGTCAAGCTCTTGCACATGCAATTGATCGTTCAGTAATTACTGAAAAAATCTTGCAAGCAGGGCAAATTAATGCGTTCACATTCACACCTGGTGCAACTGCTGGTTTTGAAGTTCCTCCAGTAGCATTTGGCCAAATGTCTCAAGATGAGCGTGAAGCTAAAGCAAAAGAGCTTCTTGCCGAAGCAGGCTACGGTGCTGATAATCCACTGAGCTTTGAGTACATCTACAATACTTCTGAAGGACATAAGAAGATTGCAATTGCAGCTCAACAAATGTGGAAGGAAGTGCTTGGTGCTCAAGTTACTTTGGCGAATCAAGAATGGAAAACATTTTTGAAAACACGTGGTGCTCAAGGTTTTGAGTTAGCTCGTGGCGCATGGTGTGGTGACTATAACGAAGCTTCAACATTCCTAGATCTACTAACTTCACCATCTGGCTACAATGATGGTAAATTCAGCAATGCTGAAGTAGATGCTTTAATGTTAGATGCTAGAACTATGGATGATGCATCATCTAATTACACTCGTGTTGAAGAGATCTTGGCAAATGAAATGCCAGTGATTCCAATTTATCACTATGCAGGTGTATTCATGCTTAAGACTGACGTTAAAGGTTGGCCTTATAACAACGTAGAACAGAACGTATACTCTCGTAACCTTTATAAAGTTGCGAAGTAACCTTTAGTTCTAAAAAAAATAAAGCACCACACAGTTATTGTGTGGTGCTTTTTTTTGTTTGTACGGTACAATAATTCTTTAAATATTTACTGGTCTATTTCGGAAATGATCAACTACATAATAAAGCGGATTGGAATTGCAATACCCACACTTCTAATCTTAATTGCAGTGAGTTTCTATTTGATGCACGCTGCACCCGGAGGTCCCTTTACATCCGAGAGACCACTACCCGCTCAAGTTCTTGCTAATATTGAAGCCAAGTATGGCTTAGACCAGCCCATATGGCGTCAAATGATTAATTATTTGTGGGGTGTTGTCACTGAGTTTGATTTCGGACCTTCCTACAAATACCATGACAGAACTGTTAATGAGATAATTGGGCATGGTTTTCCAATTACTTTAAAGTACGGTTTTTGGTCATTTATTGCCGCCGTTGGAGTTGGAATTCCTTTGGGAGCTATCGCAGCTATTCGAAAAAATACTTGGATAGATTACCTGGCTGTAGGAGTCTCAATTGGAGCGCAAGTTTTACCAAATTTTGTCATGGCACCTCTTTTGATTATTGTTTTTACACTCTGGTTAGATTGGCTTCCTGGAGGTGGCTGGAATGGGGGTTCATGGGAGTACCTCGTTATGCCAGTGATTGCACTCTCTACAAGCTATATGGCTTCAATTGCTCGAATTACTCGATCATCAATGCTAGAGGTGTTAAACACTAACTATATTAGAACAGCCAAATCTAAGGGCCTTCCAACGAAGGTGATCTTCTTTAGGCATGTTCTCAAACCATCCCTTCTTCCAGTTATTTCTTATTTGGGGCCAGCATTCGTTGGACTGATTACGGGTTCAGTTATCATTGATATTTATTTTTCAACAGGAGGAATGGGCTACTTTTTTGTTAATGCAGCTTTTAATCGTGACTATTCAGTCATGATGGGAATAACAATTGTTGTAGGGGGGCTTACTATTTTATTTAGTTTAATCGCTGATCTGTTATATGCCTGGATAGACCCCAAAATACGGTATTAATTAAATGAAAGTGGCCAATAAAAATAAGATCAAAGATATGGCACAGAATCTTTCTGAGTCTGGAGCTGGACGCTCTCTCTGGAAAGATGCCAGGTTACGTTTTATTCAAAATAAGGCTGCAACTTTGAGTCTATTTATATTAATCCTAATTGTTTCTTTTTCCTTTGTAGGTCCTTACTTTGCTGTCTGGAGCTATGAACAGATCGATTGGAATGCGATGGGCTCTGCTGCTAGAGTTGGAATGCCCTCTATTGAGAGTGGCCATTACTTTGGTACGGATGACCTTGGACGCGATCTCTATTCAAGAGTTATTCAGGGCACACAAATTTCCTTAATGGTGGGAGTGTTAGGTGCATCAGTTGCAGTGATTGTTGGAACCTTATATGGTGCTACTTCAGGATATTTAGGAGGCAAGACAGATCAAATCATGATGCGAATTGTTGATATATTGATGTCAATTCCCTATATGTTTGTTTTAATTCTCCTTCTCGTGGTTTTTGGACGATCAATTGGGATGCTGTTTATTGGAATTGGGCTTCTATCTTGGCTTGATATGAGTAGGATTGTTCGAGGTCAAACACTTAACCTAAAGAATAAAGAATTTATTGAGGCAGCAAAAGTTACTGGAGTGAGTGATTTCAAGATTATAACGCGTCATATTGTTCCTAATCTTTTGGGAATTGTAGCAGTCTACGCAACCTTATTGGTTCCTGGAATTATTCTTGCAGAGAGTTTTATTTCATTCCTAGGTTTGGGAGTTCAGGAGCCTTCAACCAGCTGGGGCGCTTTAATAAAGGAAGGGGCAGGAACGATCAGTTATGACACCGAGTGGCAACTACTCTTTCCACTAGCTTTTTTTGTTGTCAGTCTTTTTTGTTTTTATTTTATTGGGGATGGTCTTCGCGATGCGCTCGATCCAAAGGAAAGGTAGTTCTAAATGAGTTTATTAGAAGTCAGCAATCTAAAGGTCAGGTTTGAAACTGCTGATGGTGAAGTCAACGCTGTTAATAATGTCAACTTTTCATTAGATGAAGGGAAGATTTTAGCTATTGTTGGTGAGTCAGGTAGTGGCAAAAGTCAAACTGTATTTGCTATGACTGGTCTTTTGGATCACAATGGATACGCAACTGGAAGTGTTAAATTTCAAGGCGAAGAGATTCTTAATCTTTCTAACAAGCAACTAAACAAGATTCGAGCAGAAAAAATCGCCATGATTTTTCAAGACCCGATGACGAGCCTTAATCCCTATGTCAGAGTCTCTGACCAAATGACTGAAGTACTAGTGCACCATCAAGGACTCTCAAAATCAGACGCACTTAAACAGTCAATTAGCATGCTGGATGCTGTAAGGATTCCTGATGCAAGTAACCGAATCAGAATGTATCCTCATGAATTCTCAGGAGGGATGAGGCAGCGCGTAATGATTGCTATGTCTCTATTATGCCGACCTAAGCTACTGATCGCTGATGAGCCTACTACTGCGCTTGATGTTACAGTTCAGGCACAAATAATGCAGCTTCTGGCAGACCTTCAGAAAGACTTTGGGATGTCTATTATTTTAATTACTCATGATCTAGGAGTCGTTGCCGGTAACAGTGATGATATGCTGGTTATGTATGGCGGTGAAATCATGGAAATTGGGAAAACAGAAAGCCTATATTCAAAGCCAACACATCCATACACTCAGGGTTTAATGAGCGCTGTTCCTAGACTGAATGATTCAGAGGAGAGATTAATCACAATTCCGGGCAACCCTCCAAACATGATGAAGCCTCCTGAAGGCTGTCCATTTTCACCAAGATGTAATTACTCTAATGATAAATGCTCAAACGTATCTCCGATTTTGTCTAGTGTAAATAAGAGTGGTCATTACAGGGCTTGTCACGTCGAGGTTGAGAGAATAGTATGAGTAAACAGACAATTCTTCAGGTAGAAAACTTAAAGGTAAGCTTTGATGTTAGTTCTGAAGGCGATATGCCCTGGACGAAGCCAAAAAAACTTCAAGCAGTGAATGATATTTCGTTCACTTTAAATTCAGGAGAGACATTAGGCATTGTTGGGGAGTCAGGCTGCGGTAAATCTACCTTGGCAAGGGCCATTGTTAAAATGGTTCCAGCTGAAGCTGGCAAGGTTCTATGGCTTGGAAATGATCTTCTAAGCCTCAGTAATTCTGAAACAAGGCAATATCGCAAACAAATCCAAATGATTTTTCAAGACCCTTTGGCAAGCCTAAATCCAAGAATGAATATTGGAGAAATTATTGCTGAACCTTTAAGAACTCACTATCCCAAAACGGCTGAATCTGATGTGCAATCACGAGTGAGTGATGTGATGAATAAAGTAGGACTTCTTGATAATCTAGTTAATAGATATCCTCATGAATTCTCAGGGGGGCAATGCCAAAGAATCGGTATAGCTCGCGCTTTAATATTAAAACCAAAGCTGATTATTTGTGATGAGCCAGTTTCAGCTCTAGATGTTTCGATACAGGCACAAGTTGTCAATTTACTGATGGATTTACAGCAAGAGATGGACTTAGCACTGATATTTATTGCTCACGATTTAAGTGTTGTGAAGCATATTAGTACAAAAATTATGGTGCTCTATTTGGGAAATATGGTGGAGCTTGCAAACAGTAATGAGATTTATCAATATCCGAGGCACCCCTATACACAAGCGCTGATTTCTGCAGTCCCAATTCCTGATCCTAGTATTGAAAAAAACAAGGAATTAATTTTAATAGAGGGTGACTTACCCTCACCAATCAACCCACCTTCAGGCTGTGTATTTAGGACGAGATGTCATAAAGCGCAAGAGATTTGCTCAATCGAAAAGCCAGAGTTTATCGAATCCTCATCAAGCCATAGCGTTGCCTGTCACTTTAGTGATTAAATTCCTTAAAAAGCGCATTAAAAACAAATGGCTATTGATTGGCCTGCCTTTTCTTTTTTTTCTTATAAAAGGGCTGATATGGCTCGCTATCTTTTATGGTCTTTGGGACGTAATTAAAGGTTAAGTGAGTTAGTCGTATTACTTTTTAACTTGAGATAAAATTTCCTTCATACCCTCTTTATTTTCGAAAATTTCTTCTTCTGTAAGTCCATCCATTTCATGTGGGAAAACTAACCAATCATCAGTTTCATGAATGAAATAATCAGGCACCATGTCAATGATATTCCTCTCAGGCTTGTACCAAGGCATAGCCATGCGAATGTCATGAGGAATATTTTTTCTTGCTTTATCTTGAAGTGTATCTAGTATTGCTTTAATGCTTCTTCCAGAATCAAAAACATCATCAACGATGAGTAATTTATCCTCAGCATTCATGTGGCTAATAAGATAGTCTATACCATGAACTCTCACCTCTTTAGATTGTTGATTTAGACCATAGTACGAAGAGGTACGAATAGCTATGTGGTCTGAGTCATTTCCTAAATAAGCGAGTATTTCTTGAATGGCTATACCAACTGGAGTTCCTCCTCTCCAAACGCCTACAATAAAATCAGGCTTGAAGCCACTATTATGGATTTGAACTCCAAGTTTAAAGGAGTCATGAACAAGTTCATCAGCTGTAATATATGTTTTTGCAATTGACATTTTAAGATTCCAAGAATTTATACATAAATTTTATAGGGTTTTTAACTTTTGATTTATAAAATTGTTATTTAGAATTCAATAATTTTATTTATTAGGCGGGATTTTGTATCAGCATCTGCAAATGAAGCATCCATCGCCATTAGAGAGATATTTTTTAGTTTTTCAAGACTAATGTTCATATGTTTGGCACTATTGATATACTCTAATCCTACAGAGGTATGAAAAAAGGGTGGATCGTCAGAATTAAGGCTAACACTGATTCCCTTAGAAATAAAAGATGGGAGAGGGTGACTATCCCAGTCTGCAAAAATGGACAAAGATAGATTACTTCCCGGACAAATCTCTAAATGAATATTGCGTTTGACAAGTTCATCAAGTAATTTTGCATCCAGAATACTATTGACGCCATGCCCTATGCGTCGAATAGGTAGGAAATTAATTGCATCCCAAACGCTCTCTGGGCCGCATAGCTCTCCAGCATGAACAGTGCAAGGATATCCGGCCTCTGCTGCAATATTAAATGCTGGGGCATAGTCTTCAAGAGTGAAGGCATTTTCATCACCACCCATTCCGAAGCCAACAATATATGGGTGAGGATTGTCTACCATCTGTTTGGCAACATTGACTCCTTGCTGAGGACCTAGGTGTCTGACGCAAGTAACAATAATGCGACCAATAATTCCAAAATCCCTCTCAGCATCATCAATTCCTTGAACACATCCAGAAATCATGTCATCGTAAGTAATTCCGCAATCAGCAGCGTGATCCGGAGAGATAAATGTTTCAGCATAGATGACGTTTTCTGAGGCACAAGACTTAAAGTATTCGTAAGTAATGTCCCTATAGTCATTACCATTTTTTAGACAAGAGCTTGCTGCATCATAGGCAGAAAGAAAGCTAGCAAAATCAGTCCAGGCATACTCACCGTGACTATCGAAAAGATTTTGGTCAACATGAATACCATTTCTTTTAGCAATGACATTAACAAGTTCTGGTTTGAGAGTTCCTTCAAGATGACTATGAAGTTCGATTTTTGGAAGTTGTGATATCTGGCTTGTCATTTACTGAAGATTGCAAGCTGTTCCATTTTTAAGTGACTTAATTTGGAGGTGATGAGCAATGGTTTGGCCCATGTCTGCAAAAGTATCTCTTTTGCCTAGGTTGTTATTTTTGATTGTCTTTCCATAGAATACTACTGGAACATGCTCACGTGTATGGTCACTCCCAGGCCATGATGGGTCACAGCCATGATCAGCAGTAATGAGAACAAGATCATTTTTTTGAAGATTGGACTCAATTTCAGGAATTCTATTGTCAAACTCTTCAAGCGCCGAAGCATATCCTGAGAGATCTCTGCGGTGGCCAAAATTAGTATCAAAGTCTACAAGATTAACAAAGATTAAGCCTTCATTAACTTTTTTCATTTCTGAGAGAAGCTGATCAACTAGACCCATGTTATTAGGGGCTTTGACTGTATAGCTGACACCTTGATTGGAGAAAATATCACCAATCTTGCCTACTGAGACAACCTGCCCTTTAGCCTCAATAATGTTATCGAGTAATGTCAAGTCGTTTGGCGGTGTTGTTATATCTCTTCGATTAGAAGTTCTTTTAAATCCATCTTTTGAATTTCCAATAAAGGGCCTTGCAATTACTCGAGTAATGTTAAGTGGGTCAACGAGTCGTTTAGCAACTTCACATAATTTGTAAAGCCTCTCAAGACCAAAGTGCTCTTCGTGAGCTGCAATTTGAAATACTGAGTCTGCAGAGGTATAGCAGATTGGTAATCCAGAGCGGATATGCTCTTCACCAAATTCTTCGATAACTTTAGTGCCTGAGGCGTGCTTATTAGCCAAGGTGCCAAGAATATCACCTTCCTTCATAAGTTCATTAATCAGTGTTTCTGGGAAGCAGTTTTTGGTCTTTGGAAATACGCCCCACTCAAATGGAACGGGCAGTCCACAAATTTCCCAATGCCCACTAGGCGTATCTTTCCCTGCACTAACTTCTTTAGCATATCCAAAAGAACCTTCTGGGGTTACTCTATCAATTGGAAGAGTTGCTTTTCGGCTTGCTATAGCCGCTTCTCCAAGCCCCCATCTAATTAAATTTGGAATGACTAGGGGTCCAGTTCGTTTATCACTATTCGCATTTCCAGAAGCACATTCTTCGATAATATGTCCTAATGTATCAGATCCCTCATCACCATAAAGATGCGCGTCATCACTAGAGCCGAGTCCAAGCGAGTCCAATACTAGGATGATTGCTCTATTCATGAGAAGAGTCCGTTGTTGAGCTGAGCACTTCGTGGATTAAAACAGGACTTTCATTTTGATTCTCATTCAGAATGATTAAGGATGGAAGCGTTTTTTCAAGATAGCTCAATTGATCTTTATCTCTACAATGCGCCATTGCAAGAGAGTCTCCCTTGTTAACCCATTGCCCGATACTGACAATTTCGCTCAGTCCAACACCATGGTCTATTGGATCAGTAGACTTCGTTCTTCCAGCCTTTAAATGAATCATACTAAGGCCAACCGCACGAACATCAATCTCTGAGATATAACCTGAAGATGGAGACTTTACTGAGCTAATCACTGGCATTGAGGGTAGGTGTTTTAATGGATTTTCTAATAAATCTATTGGCCCACCAAGTTCAAATATCATTTTTCCAAATACAGAGGCAGCCTTGCCAGAATTAAGCGCCTCTAGGGATTTCTGTCTGGCCGCAACTAAATCTTTTTCTAGACCACTTAATTGAAGCATATAGGCAGCCAATTCAATTGTTAGATTTAATAGCCTAGTATTTGCTTCATTAGGGTTAATTAAAAAATCTAGACACTCACTGACTTCGGTAGCATTTCCTACACTATGTCCAAGAACTTGATTCATATCTGTAATCAAACAACTAGTAGGAACCCCAGATTGACTCGATACATTCGCAATGCTTTGGGCTAGCTCTTGAGCCATCTTGAAGTCTGCTGCGAAAGCACCATTACCTGTCTTGATATCCATAACTAATGCATCGAGTCCAGAAGCAAGCTTCTTAGATAAAATTGATGCAGTAATTAAATCAATCGATTCAACAGTCGCCGTAACGTCTCTGGTTGCATAAAAGCGCTGATCCGCTGGCGCTAAATTGGCAGTTTGTCCAATAATAGCGCAACCCACCTCCTTAACAAGAGATTGAAACTTAGAATTATTAGGTGTTCCATCATAACCAGGAATGCTCTCGAGTTTATCTAATGTCCCACCTGTATGTCCCAGTCCACGACCTGAAATCATAGGAACATAACCTCCGCAAGAAGCAACAATTGGCGCAAGCATTAAGCTTATTTTGTCTCCAACACCTCCCGTTGAGTGTTTATCAACGACTGGACCATCCAGCTCAAGCTGACCCCATTGAAGTGTTTCGCCTGAGTTCATCATATGTCGAGTCAAATCAACGCGCTCATCCAAAGACATGCCGCACTTAAATACAGCCATTGCAAATGCACCAAGCTGCGCATCAGTCAAACTTCCATCACTAATGCCCTGAACAAGAAAGCCAATTTCAGGATCAGTTAGAGTAATACCGTCACGTTTTTTTCTGATTAACTCTTGGGGTAGGAATAATTCGCTCATTGGTTCACTCTTAGTCGCCGTATGGCGTCCAAATATTTTTTATTTCTGTTGCGTTTCTAAGAAATTCTGAGCTTTCACCTTGTTCAGGATCTAGCCAGTTTCTGTCTCCGTCATGATGGACCCACAACCTTTTTAGATCTGTTGCACTAATCGTCTCTATTGACGCGACTGTTTCTTGATTAGCCCAACACCACATCGCGTCGACTTCAGCATGACCTGCAAGCTGCTCTGCGAGCTCTCGTTTGTTGCCACTGACAATATTGATGACACCACCAGGAACATCTGAGGTTTCAAACACTTGCACCAACTCTAGGGCAACGCTTGCAAACCTCTCACTCGGAACAAGAACAACTCTATTGCCCATGGCTATTGCGGGAGCAATCAATGAAATTGTAGAAAGAAGAGGTGTTTCCTCTGGAGCAATTTGAGAGAGAACTCCAATTGGCTCAGGAAGCGCCATAGTAACGCCTCGATATGGCGCACTATGGACAGCACCATCATATTTATCAGCCCAAGCTGCGTAGCTAAAAAGTCTACTAATACTCTGATCAAATTCTACTTTAGCTTGTTTTTTTGAAACGCCACACAAAGACACCAATCGTTGAATCCATTCAGATTCTCTAACCGATAAGTTTTCTGCAATGAAATAGATGACTTGAGCTCTTGCATGGCCACTTTGGGAGCCCCAAGATGAAGCCTTGGAGGCGGCACTGACCGCATTCCGTATATCTTTTCTATTGCCAGATCCTACGTAAACAGCATGAGTTCCATCTGCATTGAAAGTAGCAAGGCTATGGCCACCATCAGGCCTAACTTGCTTGCCGCCAATGTAAAACTTCAGAGTGCGATCAATGACATTGTCTTTTGGTTTGAGTGATGCAGAGATTGAAGATGTTTTGTCAGGTAACTTTAGTCCAAGGGGCTTAAGGTATTCATACAGACCCTCTTTTCCACCTTCCCTTCCAAATCCTGACTCTCTTACACCGCCAAAACCACATGATGCATCAAACTGGTTGTGACAATTAATCCAGATAACCCCAGCTTTAACTTTAGGGGCTACGTCCATAGCACGGTTTATATTTTCGCTCCAGACACTGGCTGCTAGACCATACCGACTATTATTTGCTAGCTCTACTGCTTCAGATTGAGTTCTGAATGTCATAGAGACAAGTACAGGACCAAAAATTTCCTCCTGAACTAGAGGGTGACTTGAGTCTACGTCGGTAATGAGAGTAGGGGGATAATAATTTCCTTTTTCATCAATATCACAAGCTTGATAGATTTCACCACCATGATTCAAACCCTCTTGAACCATTTCACTCACTCTATTAAATTGAGTTTTACTTACAAGGCTTCCTAAATCTGTCGACTTATCTAAAGGTTTACCCAGCCTTAATTGTTTAATTCTTCTCTTAATTTTTAGGTGAAGCTCTTTAGCCACTTCAGCCTGAACGAGTAACCTTGAGCCAGCACAACAAACCTCACCCTGATTAAACCAAATGGAGTCAACTAAACCTTCAACTGCAGCATCAAGATCTGCATCTTCGAAGACAATGAAAGCTGACTTTCCACCCAGCTCCAGAGTAAGTTTTTTTCCTTGGCCAGCAGTGCTCTTTCTGATGGACTGACCCACAGCAGTTGAACCGGTAAATGCAACTTTATCTACACCCTTATGTGCAGCAAGTTCCGCGCCAATAACCCCATCTCCATTGATCATATTAATGACGCCAGGAGGAATCCCAGCCTCGTTGCATAGCTGTGCAAAGAACATCGCAGTAATCGGGGTTTGTTCTGCCGCCTTAAAGACAATTGTATTCCCCATGGCAAGGGCAGGCGCAATCTTCCAAGAGAGCATTAATAATGGAAAATTCCAGGGTACGATTTGTGCAACAACTCCAATCGACTGATAACTAGAAAAATCTTTTTCTTGAAGCTGGGCCCATCCAGCATGGTGATAAAAATGTCGAATGGCAAGAGGAATATCGATATCTCGACTTTCTCGAATGGGTTTACCATTATCGAGTGTTTCGAGAACAGATATGATTCTAGCATGTTTTTGCATTAACCTTGCTAGGGCGTAAAGAGCTTTTGCACGTCCATGTCCTCCAAGTTTTTCCCAAGAGGGCTGAGCTTTTCTAGCTGACTTTACTGCAGATTCTAGCTGCTCAGAGTTTGCAATTTCTATATGAGCCAATAATTCACTAGTGGATGGGTTTAGACTCTCAATTAACTTAGCATTTTTAACGGTGACAAATTTGCCATTAATCAGTTGACCAAATCTGCGATTATTGCTTTCAAGCCAATCCTGTGCCTCCTTATTGCTTTCAAGCGCTTCACTATAATCAAGGTCTTCAAAAGATTTTAAAAGTGTCATATATAAGTCCTATGCGATTGGATGACGGTAAGGGGCTGAATAGAATCCTGACGAAAAGTGATCTAACTGACGTTCAATATCTCCCAAAAGACTAGATGCACCAAATCTAAATAAATCAGGCTCCAACCAACGTCGACCTAATTCTTCTCTAATCATTGTCATATACAAAAGTGCAGTCTTGGTATCACTAATTCCACCAGCAGCTTTAAAGCCAATTTTAATGCCAGTCTCAGTATAAAAATCTCTAATCATTCTAGTCATTACAAGACTGACAGGAAGAGTTGCATTAGTAGGCTCTTTTCCAGTCGATGTTTTTATAAAGTCCGCACCAGCCATCATACAAATTTGCGAAGCTTTTGCAATGTTTGTAAGGTTTCCTAGCTCACCAGTAGCTAATATTGTTTTCATATGGGCATCACCACACTTTTCTCTAAAAAGCTTAACTTCTTCATATAATGCTTCCCAGTTTCCATCTAACACATGTCTTCTGCTGATAACGATATCAATTTCATTAGCACCAGAATCTACCGAGTATTGAATTTCTTGAAGTCTGAGAGGAAGTGGAGAAAGGCCTGCAGGAAAGCCAGTAGAAACTGCAGCAAGATGAATATTGGTGTCCTTTATTATATTTTTAGCTGCACTAAGCATATCGTGATAAACGCAGACGGCAGCGACACTTAAGTTTAAGGACTGAACACCTAGCTGCTTTTCAAGATTCGAACTAATAGGCTGCTTTGCTTTGCGACAAAGGCGCTTAACACGGGCCTCTGTATCGTCACCAGAAAGTGTAGTTAAGTCCATTAAACTGATCGCCTTAAGAAGCCAAGCAGCTTGCTTGTCTTTTTTAATACTTCGACGAGTCCCATAATTACTACAACGCCTCTCTACAGCACTTTTGTTAATTGATATGCTGGAGATTTCATCAAGTCTGAAATCTATACCAGGGTTTCTTATATTATCTTTATACTCTTCAATTGGGTGCGAATCGACCAAATTAATGATTTTGTTATCCTCTAAAGAATCAAGATTATTAGTTGAGTTTTTTTTAGTATTCATAGTCTTTATGCTCAATTCATATTACTGATTTTTTAGATAAGAAATTAAGATTTTTTCAACTGTCTTTGCAGCTTTATTTGCAAAAGCAATTGTTTGTTCGTGGCTTATTTTAGTATCACCCATTCCTGCTGCATAATTTGTTATCACTGAGAGAGCACATAGCCGAATACCCTGATGGCGAGCTAAAATGACTTCTGGAACAGTTGACATCCCTACAGCATGGGCACCTAGCACTTTAACTGCATTAATTTCAGCAGGCGTTTCAAATTGAGGTCCACTAAACCAAGCATATACGCCTTCATGTAAACTTATGTTATTTTGAGCTGCTGATAAGCGCATATCATCATTTAATTTTGGATCATATGCGTTAACCATATCAACAAACCGCTCATTTCCTTCAGCTCCAAAAAGTGGGGAAACGCCTGTCATGTTAATATGGTCCGTTATTAGCATAACACTTCCAGGTGAGGCTTCCTTGACTGTGCTTCCTGCAGCATTAGTTAAAACTAAGCTTTCACAGCCGATTGCACATAAAGTTTGAATAGCTACTGCCATAATACTGGCCTGACCCTGTTCATAATAATGGGCGCGGCCCTGCATGATAACAACCTTAGTCTCTTTAATTTCACCAAACAAAAGCTTCCCAGCATGACCCCCAACACCAGCCAAAGGAAAGCCTGGCAAGTCCTTAAAGTCAAGGCTAGACTCTGTTTTCATGTTGTCACAAAATTGCCCTAATCCTGAACCTAGGATAAGTCCAATTTGAGGCTTAAAGCCCTTAGTATGTTGATGAATAACATCAACACAATCTTGCACTTGACTCATTAGAGGTGCTCCGGTCCAAATGATTGAGGGAGAAGCTCAGATAGATTCATTCGATTTTGAATGCCGTCTGGCGAGCACATAATAATCTGCGTAGTTGAATCTGAGAACTCTCTAATTCTTTGTCTACAGCCGCCACAAGGTATTCCACCTTCGTCATTTTTTGTCATTACATAAATTTGATTTATTTTTCTCTCTCCACCCATAACCATTGCTGCAATAGCAGACGCTTCTGCACAATTTCCAAGGGGATAGCTTGCATTTTCAACATTACATCCAGTGAACTTATTGCCTTTGTCTGTAATAATTAAGACACCAACTGGATAGTTTGAATAGGGCACGTATGCTTTGCTCATAGCTTCCTTAGTAGCTTTGATGTTGCTCTCTTCATTCATTTCTATAACTCCTTAATGTAAGGCTGTGCAGAAGCTTTAGGTGGGACAGCTTTTCCAATAAACCCAGCTAGCAGAATAATTGTTAGAATATAAGGTGTTGCTTCAATGAGTTGAACAGGAATTTCGCCAACACCAGGGATAGCTATGCCCTGAAGCCTTATCGAGATAGCATCTAAAAAAGCAAATAGAAAGCACGCTGCGAGTACTTTATAGGGGTGCCATTTTCCAAAAATAAGGGCAGCAAGAGCAATAAACCCACTACCAGCAGTCATGTCTTTGACAAACTGTGCATTATAGGCTGTAGCAAGATATACACCCCCAATTCCACATAAAATTCCGCCTATTAAAAGTGCTTTATATCTAAGAGCTTCAACAGAAATTCCGGCAGTATCAACCGCCTTTGGGTTCTCTCCTACAGCTCGAAGTCGAAGACCAAATCGAGTGCGAAACACAACCCACCAAACCATAGGAACAATTGCAAAAGCAAGGTAAACCAAAATGTTATGTCCACTGATAAGCTCTCTATAAATAACTCCTAAAACGGGTATATGATCGACTAGTTCAAGACCTGGCAAGTCAATCGATAGAAACCTTTGGTCATTTTTAAGGGTTGGAGTAATTCCAGCTTTCTTAAACCATGCCAGGCTTAGGATCATTGTGAGTCCAGCCGCCAAGATATTAATTGCAACTCCACTCACAATCTGATTTCCTTTGTAGGTAATGGATGCGAAGCCATGAATCATTGCTAGAGCAGCGGATGCGAAAATACCAGCTAGCAACCCAATCCATGGAGAGCCAAAAATTGCAGCGGCACTTGCAGCAATAAAGGCAGACATTAAGAGCTTACCCTCAAGTCCAATATCAACGACACCTGATCGTTCAGCAAAAAGACCAGCCATGGATGCAAAAATTAGGGGAACACAAACTCGAACAGATGCATCTAATGTCAATACAGTGCTTAAGAAAAAATCACTCATTCTGTTACCTCAATAGGGGCTAAAAAGCGAATTAAAACAGGTCGATAAAGATACTCTAGGCCACCACAAAACAAAATAACAAGACCCTGCATGACCACAACAATATCCCTAGAAACGTTTTGAAGTTCAAAGTCAAGTTCCGCACCACCTTGATAAAGGATTCCAAACAAGAATGCAGCAATAAGAATTCCAATAGGATGGTTGCGACCCATAAGTGCAACTGCAATTCCACCAAAACCATAGCCATAATTAAAGTTCAAGAACAACCGATGCTGAACACCCATAAGTTCATTGATTCCAACTAAGCCAGCTAAGGCCCCGGAGATGCACATTGTTACAATAATTATTTTCTTTGGATTTATACCGCCATAGATCGCCGCATCATTACTTTTGCCGACAGCACGAATTGCAAAACCCCAGCGAGTATGCCAAAGGAAAAACCAAACCAACCCTGAGAAAAATAAAGCAACAAGAATCGATAAATTAAGGGGGGATTTAGCAATCTTGTAACCAAAACTAGCAAAAATATCATGAACAAAAGGGAGCCATGAAGCTTTAATAAAGTCACCACTTTCAGGTGACATTTCTCCAACTTCTCTTAAAACATTGACAAGAACATAGACCATCAACGCTGAAGCTAAAAAGTTAAACATAATGGTTGTAATAACAATATGACTACCACGATACGCCTGCAAATAAGCTGGAATAATAGCCCATAGGGCGCCAAATAATAAGCCACCAGATATCGCTAAAGGGATGACAATCCAGGCACTTAAGGCTGGATTAAGATAAAGCGCTACTAAAGCAGTTCCAAGACCTCCAACATAGGCTTGGCCCTCACCACCAATATTGAACAATCCAGCATGAAAAGCAACCGCAACAGCTAAACCAGTAAAAACAAAATTGGTAGCATAATAAAGCGTATAACCTAAACCTTCATCGTAGCCAAGCGCTCCATAAATTAATATCTTAGTTGCCTCGATTGGATCAACTCCGATTAAAAGAAATACCACGGCAGTTGCTAAAAAGGCCGTCAAGACATTGAGTAGTGGCAGTAGGAGGCCATTAATCCATGACAGGCGTCTCTCACGATTCATAGCTGAGCTCCTTTCATTTCTTCTTCAGTTTCAAGGGCATTAGCCATCATCATGCCTAGCGTCGCTTCATCAGCATCTGCACCGTTAACTGTCCCAGTAATTTCTCCATCACACATCACAATAATTCGATCACTGAGCGACATGATTTCTTCTAACTCAACAGAGATTAAGATAATAGCTTTTCCAGCATCTCTCATTTCGATGATTCGTTTTCTAATGAATTCAATGGCACCAATGTCAACACCCCTCGTAGGCTGACCAATAATTAGAACTTCAGGGTCTCTCTCAAACTCTCTGGCTAAAATGAGTTTTTGCTGGTTTCCACCTGAGAAATTTGACGACATAAGGTTTGGATTGCTCGGTCTCACATCAAAGGCCTTCATCAAGGATTCGCAGTTGGCTTTAACTGAGGCTCGTTTCAACCAAACTCCCTGGTTAATATTTTTGTCATTATGGTAGCCCAAAAGAGCAGTTTCACTTGCAGTGAATTCAGAAATCATTCCCATTCTTTGACGATCTTCAGGAACATGCGCAACACCTAAATTTCGAAGTTGTTCAGGGTTTAGTTTATTACTAGAGGAGATCGTCTCCCCCATAATTTCAATTGAACCTTTAGAGATCGGAAGAATTCCCGCTAAAGCTTTTAAAAGTGTTCCCTGGCCGTTGCCAGTAACACCAGCAATGCCTAATATTTCACCGGAACGAGCTTCAAAGCTAATATTGGATACACGTTTTAAGCCTTGCTCATTTTTAATTTCAAGGTTCTTTGCTGTGAGGACAGGGCTGCCTATTTTGGCTTTAGATTTCTCAATATTAAGTAAAACTTTTCTACCAATCATTAGCTCTGCAAGTTCTTCAGGGTTGGTTTTATTTGTTTCGCGATGTGCAACCATTTTTCCTGCACGCATGACTGAAACGTGATCAGTAATGCTCATTATTTCACGCAACTTATGAGTGATCAATATGATAGTGACGCCTTGATTTTTGAGTGCCTCAAATATTCGGAATAATTCATCAGACTCTTGAGGCGTTAAAACACCAGTCGGCTCATCCAAAATGAGTACTTTAGCACCCTTATAAAGCCCTTTAAGTATTTCAACTCGTTGCTGCATTCCAACTGAGAGCTCTTCTACAGCAATATCAAGTTCAACTTCCAATCCATATTCCTTAGCTAGCCTAGTTAACTCAATTCTAGCATTGGAGAGACTTTCAGTTATTAGGGCGCCACCTTCACTACCAAGAACTACATTCTCTAGTACTGTAAAGTTATCCACAAGCATAAAGTGCTGATGGACCATCCCAATTCCTGCTTCGATAGATTGCTTTGAGCTTGTAGCTCTAAAGTCTTTGTCAAAGACTTTAATTTGGCCAGAGTCTGCCTGATAGAAACCATATAGGATACTCATCAGTGTAGATTTACCGGCACCGTTCTCTCCCACAATTCCATGAATTGAGCCAGATTCAACGCTCAAGTTAACCTTATCGTTAGCGTGAACAGCTCCGAAATGTTTATCTACATTTATAAGTTCAATAGCAATATTTGACTTAGCCATAGATATTTTTTAACCGATAAATAGATTCATTATAGTTGTAAGCGTTTAAAACTTTAATATATAGTCTTACAAAAATCACATATTAAAGTTAAAAAAAAACATCCGGCCTTTTGGGCCGGATGTTTATAGGATAAAAAAGCTACTCTTTATAGAGGGCAGCTATTATCACTCATGTAGTCATGAACTACGATGTCACCAGAAATAATTGCGGCTCTAGCAGCATCAACAGCAGCAAGCATATCAGCAGAAACTAGGTCTGCGTTATACTCGTCCATTGCAGCACCAACGCCGTCTTCTGCAACACCGTTAACACTAAAACCAGCTTCCCAGTTACCAGCAACAGCAGCTGCAAAACTGTTATAAGCAGCTAATCCTACCTTCTTATACATAGAAGTAAGCATAGTTCCTGGTTGCATATAGTTTTGGTTTGAGTCAACACCAATCGCTAAAACACCCATATCTGCAGCAGTTTGATATACACCAATACCAGTTCCACCAGCAGCAGCATAAACTACGTCAGCGCCATTTTCAACTTGGCTACGAGTAATTTCACCACCCTTAGTTGGGTTACCCCATGCAGCAGGTGTAGAGCCAGTCATCTGAGCTAAAACATTCATTGAGCTGTCAGCATGTGCAACACCTTGCTTATAGCCACACTCAAAACGACTAATTAATGGAATGTCCATTCCACCAACAAATCCAACAGTTCCTGAGTTTGAAGCCATAGCAGCCATAACACCAACTAGGAAAGAACCTTCATGCTCTTTATAGATAACGTTTTGAACATTTGGAGCGTCAACGACACCATCAATAATAGTGAACTGAGTATCCGGATATTCAGCAGCTGCAGCAGCAACCGCATTAGCCATAGTAAAACCTACAGCAACAACTGGTGAATAACCACGTTGAGCAAATTTCTTAAGACTTTGCTCCATCATGGCTTCGTTAGTTGGTTCAAGTTCAGTAACAGCTATTCCAGTATCATTCATGAATCTAGTAATACCATTAAAAACAGCCTCGTTAAAAGACTTGTCATTCTTACCGGCAGTATCATAAACAACCGCTGGTTTAACATGTCCATCAGCTTGAGCTATCGGTGCTGCTAAAAGAAACGTAGAAGCAATGACCGCTAAGCCAGTTTTTTTGATCAATCCACTCAAATGTGAACGTTTCATGTTTTTCATTGTGTACTCTCCTTAGTTATTAATCTCATTTATAAATAGAAAGAAAAACCGTCATTAAAAAAAAGACAGCTAAGACATCTTTAATATTTAACTCAAGTTTAGTTTAAAGTATATAGAAAATAAATTCCCGAGTTGTCAATATTCTATTCTGGAAGGAGGTCTTTGTCAAAAAAAAATTGATATATTTTTTATTCTTTGATCTTTAGTATCTTTCAGCCATGTTTGTTAATTATTTTTTATCAATTATTTGAATTCTAATAAATGAATGTTTACAATAATCGATATCAAATTTAGGCATATAATTAATGCATTTTGAAGCTTATATAGTCATTTATAGTTAAAATTATTATGAATAAAAAGATCATTCAGAGTCTTAATAGTTATCCACGCGATATGACTGGATATGGGCAAAACTCTATCAACCCAAAGTGGCCTAATAATGCAAAAGTAGCCGTTCAGTTTGTTCTTAACTATGAGGAGGGTGGTGAAAATTGCATACTTCATGGTGATAATGCTTCCGAAGCCTTTCTCTCTGAAATCGTTGGCGCAAAGCCATATGAAGGTGTCAGACATATGAGTATGGAATCGATCTATGAATACGGATCAAGGGCCGGAGTTTGGAGAATACTTCGACTTTTTAAAGAGTTTGATATCCCAATTACTGTTTTTGCTGTGGCTCTTGCTATAGCTAGAAATAAAGAATTAGCTAATTATTTAGTTGAGCATAATTATGATATTTGTGCCCATGGTTTTCGCTGGATAGACTACCAGTATGTTGATGAAAATACTGAACGAGATCACATCAAAGATTGTATTTCAATGCTGACAGAGTTCTTAGGAAAGAGACCCGAAGGATGGTATACAGGAAGAAATAGCCCAAATACAAGGAGGCTAATTATTGAAGAGGGTGGATTTCTCTATGACAGCGACTCTTATGACGATGATTTACCTTATTGGGCAAATAGCTTTGACACTGAAAAGAAGCACTTAATCATTCCATATACCTTAGATGTAAATGATATGAGGTTTGCATCGCCCCAAGGCTTTAATTCAGGTGATCAATTTTTTAATTATTTGAAAGATAGCTTTGATGCTTTATATAAAGAAGGAGAGATTAGCCCTAAAATGATGTCGGTCGGGATGCATGCAAGAATACTGGGAAGGCCTGGGAGGATTATGGCCATGAGAAGATTTTTAGAATATATTAAAACTTTTGATAATGTTTGGTTGTGCTCTAGAAGAGATATTGCAGACCATTGGTATAACAATTTTTAGATTTAAGATTATGAAACTACCATCTGATTTAGCATCATACTCCTCAGAAAAGTACCTAAAGACTTTTGAAAACCTTTACGAGCATTCGCCTTGGTTTGTAGAGCAGTCTTTAGAGCTCGTAGCTTTGAATGAGAAATATAACAACCTTGAAAAATTTCATGCTATATTGTCTGAAATTATGCTCTCATCGGATAACAATATGCAGGACGATCTGATTACTGCACATCCACTATTGGCCGGTAAAAAAGCGCAAAACAATGAGCTGACAGATTTCTCTACAACTGAGCAAAAATCTGCAGGACTCAGTGACTGCACTGATGATGAAATTAAACTTTTTGAAAAGCTCAATGAGGAGTATTTTTCAAAGTTCGACTTTCCTTTTATTATGGCTGTTAAAGAAAAAAATAAAACCGAAATTATCTCGACCTTTTTGGAGCGCAAGAATAACTCTAGAGATGAAGAAAGGACAAATGCTTTACTTGAAATTAATAAGATAGCTTGGCTTAGAATTAAGGAGATTTATGGAATATAAAGAACTCATCGATGTTGCTTGCTCAGATACTGGGGCTAAAGTCATTTATTGTAGTGATGAATTCTTTGCTGACTCTTCTCGTATGCTCCAACCGAGCGACCCAGTTTGGATTGATGATAAGTATGATGACAATGGCAAATGGATGGACGGATGGGAAAGTCGAAGAAGAAGGGATGGTAAGGATGACTTTTGCTTTATTCGTTTAGGTAAGAAAGCATCTGTCAAAGGTTTTAATGTTGATACAACCCACTTCACGGGAAATTTTGCTCCAGGAATTTCAATTCAGGGATGCTCTGTTCCTGGCGGTACAACCGATGATCTCGTTGTAGACAGTAGTGCAGTCACAGAATGGTTTGATCTTCTAGGCAAAAAAGAAATTAAGGGTGATTCTCATAACCGTTTTGAATGTGCAGCAAATAATCCAATTACCCATTTAAAAATTACACTTCACCCTGATGGAGGTATTGCAAGACTCAGAGTTTATGGTGAGTTCTGGGAGGATGAGAGAGACTCAAATTTTGAGGGTATTAACGTTCTGTCTAAAGAGAGTGGTGCTAGAGCTTTATATGCAAACGATGAGCACTTTGGCTGCTTAAGCAATGTATTAGAAAAACATGAGCCATTAAGCATGGCTGATGGCTGGGAAACTAGAAGGAGAAGAAAGCCAGGAAATGACTGGGGTGTTCTCGCACTTTCAAAGCCTGCTCAGGTCGAGGAAATCATTGTAGACACTAAATTTTTTAAGGGTAACTTTCCACATACATTTTCACTTTCCACAGCGAATATTTCTGATCAAGAAGACGCTAGCATTATAGAAAGTAGTAAGTCTTGGACCAAGCTACTGGAAAGAAAAAAACTAGGGATGAATCAAATCCATACTTTTGGTATGAAAGACATTTTGCACAACGAACCCTTTACACATGTCCGAGTTGATATCTATCCGGATGGTGGAATCGCTCGATTAAAATTTATTGGTAAATTTATTTAACTATGCAAAATATAAAACTTATTCCAGAAAAATTAACTTCTGAAAATTTTTCCGATTTTGGAGAGGTCGTTTCAATTGAAAGTAAAGAGTCCAGAACAATCAATGATGGCTTTGCTCAAAAATTTTCAGATATCGCAACTCTTGATACTTTAGAGGAAAAAGGTCAAACGAGTGTTCATATATTTGTCGCAAAGAGTAGGAGATTTCCGCTGCATATTTCAATGTTAGAAAAACATCCTTACTTTAGCCAAACTTTCATACCAAGGCACTCTTCTCCTTTTATAGTAGTTGTTGCGCCACCTTCGCAGAGCCCTATCATTGAAAACTTGAGGGCCTTTATTACGAATGGGCAGCAAGGAATAAATTATTCACGAGGTGTTTGGCATTTTCCACTCATAAGTATTAATGATAATTCACAATTTATTGTGATTGACAGAAAACATAATGAGGAATTTGATACTATTGAGCAGTGCGAAGAAGTCTCTATTGATGACATTAATGTGGTGTTGGAGTTTAACTTATGATGCAAATATATCTAATGGATTGGCTTAATTTAGCTTTAAAACTTCTCCATGTAATTGCTGGTATAGCTTGGATTGGGGCGTCATTCTATTTTAACTGGCTTGAAAATAAACTTGATCGATTAAATAATAGAGATGAAATAGCTGGAAATCTATGGGCAGTTCATGGTGGTGGCTTTTATCATCTAGAAAAATACAAGAAATATCCTCAAACCCTTCCAGAGCCATTGCATTGGTTTAAGTGGGAAGCGTACGTTACTTGGCTATCAGGAATTTCGCTTCTCTCAGTTATATATTATTTTAATGCTAGTACCTATTTATTAGCTACTGATAGCTCAATATCTGCAATAAATGGCATTGGGTTGAGCTTATTAGGCTTGTTACTTTTTTGGCTTATATATGACATCTTATGTAAGTCAAGATTGGTTAATAAGTCAGCAATTTTTATAGCAATCATATTTATAGTGATTTCATTTTTTTCATATTTCTATAGTAATATTTTTAATCCCAGAGCGGTTTACATGCAAATTGGCGCTATGGTTGGAACGGTTATGGTCGCAAATGTTTTTTTTGTGATTATTCCAGTTCAAAAAAAGCTGGTTGATGCTTGTGAAAACGCCACAGAAGTTAGTTTAGAGCTTGGAAAAACAGGATATCTTCGCTCTCGACATAATAACTATTTCACCTTGCCAGTTTTATTTATGATGATTAGTGGACATTATCCAACGATTTATAGTGGTGATTATGGTTGGTTGGTATTAATCGCTGTCATTGGGATTTTAGTGATGGTACGTCATTACTTTAATTTAAGGGGGGTTGGTAAAGCAAAAAATAGCTTAATTGCCATAATTGTATTATCAACATTAGCTTTAATTTATGTTTTGGCTCCATCACAAAGTAAAGATCAAAATCAGAATAAAGAAATAGTAACTATTGCTGAAGCTCAAATCATTATTGAAAAACACTGCGTAAGTTGTCACGCTGCAGAACCTTCAAACAAGGCATTTGCAATTGCGCCAAATGGCATAATGCTTGATACTCAAGAAAATATTATTACCCATAAGAATCAGATATATAAGCAAGCAGTTTTATCTAAAGCTATGCCAATAATTAACACTACAAATATGACCGATGAAGAGAGAGAGAAATTAGGGATTTGGATTGAGGCAAATTAATGATTGAATACAATCACTATCGAGGGTCAATTTACCACTGTTTTGAGAGTGGGGGAGAGGTAGAGCCAATCTATATAGAGGATGGCCTAATGGTTGTTGATGTTGATTCGGGAAAAATTGTTGAAGTTGGTGCCTTTAATGAACTTTTTTCTAAGTGGCCAAATGCAAATTCATCAAATCATTTTAAGGATAGTTTAATAATGCCTGGCTTCATTGATACTCATGTGCATTACCCTCAGTACAAAGTCATAGCTTCATATGGAACGAGTCTTTTAGACTGGCTTAATAAATACACTTTCATTGAAGAACAAAAATTTTGTGATGAGGCTTATGCGTCTACAGTTGCAGATTTATTTCTTGATGAACTCATTAAAAATGGTACCACTACAGCAATGACTTTCTGTACTTCATACAAGCAATCTGTAGACATTTTTTTTACTGCTGCTGAAAAGAAAAATCTCAGAATGATTGCTGGTAAAGTGATGATGGATAGAAATGCTCCAGAAGGCCTTTGCGACAATTCAGATGATAGTTATTTTGATTCAAAAGAGCTTATTGAAAAATGGCACAATAAGGGACGAATGAGTTATGCAGTTACCCCTAGATTTGCTCCTACATCTTCTTCTGAACAACTTAAGCAGGCAGCTAAATTGTTGGATGAGTATTCAGATACTAATGGAAATAAAGGTTTGCTCATGCAAACACATTTGAATGAAAATATTGACGAAATTGAGTGGGTAAAAGAACTCTTCCCAGATTCAAAAAACTATTTTGATGTCTACGACAGCTTTAATTTATCTGGCACTAATTCAGTTTTTGGTCATTGTATTTATAATACTGATGAAGAATATAAACGTATTGCTGATTCGGGTTCTAAAGTTTCGCTATGCCCAAGATCCAATTTATTTCTTGGAAGTGGTTTATTTGAGGTTGATAAATTAGAAGCCTTTGGAATAGATTTTGCACTCGCTTCAGATGTTGGAGGGGGTGATAGCTTTTCAATGTTTCAGGTTATGAATGAAGCTTACAAAATATGTCGGTTAAATGACTATAACTTAGATCCTGTTAAAGCCTTTTATCTGACAACACTAGCTGCTGCTAAAGTACTTAATATGGAAGATCATATTGGTAATTTTGATTCTAATAAGGAGGCAGATTTTATTGTCATTGATTTAAAGGCCACAGAATTAATAAAGAACAAACTTGAAACCTCAAATAATATTAGCGATATATTGTTTAATTTGATGACCCTTGGAGATGATAGACTAATTAAAGAGGTCTATATTCTGGGTCAAAATATTTACAAAAAAAAGGAAGCATAATGGGACAACTAACAACTCATATATTAGATACTTCGGCAGGCATTCCTGCAAGTGATGTGGTTATAAATTTATATCGAAGAGATGGTACAAGCTCAACCCATATTAAATCAACAAAAACTAATACAGATGGTCGATGTGATAAACCTTTGCTGTCAGAAGAAGAGTTTGATGAGGGTTGTTATGAGCTTGAATTTATAGTTAATGATTATTTTGAAGCAAAAAATATAAATTGTCCTTTTTTAAAAGATGTCATTATTCGTTTTAGTATTAGTGAAAAAAGTGAAAATTACCATGTGCCACTTTTAATTTCTCCTTATAGTTATTCAACATATCGAGGAAGCTAATGTATTTTTTGCTTAATCAAAACTCTTCACCAACTGATCTTGGTTTAATTAATCCCAATACAACTGTTCTGGAGTGGTTAAGAAGTAATCAGCTTGTAGGCACAAAGGAAGGCTGTGGTTCAGGAGATTGTGGGGCTTGTACTGCTGTTATTGGTGAAATTGTTACAAATAATAAGACTAGCAAGATCGAGTACAAGAGTATAAACACATGTATGGCGCTAGCTTACGGTTTGGTTGGTAAGCATTTAGTTACTGTTGAGGGCTTAATGGAGGATGATAAGCTCCATCCCTCTCAAAAGGCTATGGTGCTAGAAAATGGTTCACAGTGCGGCTTTTGTACACCTGGGTTTGTCATGTCCTTATTTGCTTTATATCAAAATAAAAATTCTGTAAATCTTCATCAAATAAACGAAGCACTATCAGGCAATTTGTGCAGATGTACAGGCTACAAGCCAATAATTGCAGCAGCATTTTCAATGTTTGATAACAAAAATGATGAGCCTCTAGACTACTATAAAAAAAATAAGAAGCAAATTACTGATATCTTAGGGAAATTAAATAATCCTGAGCATATAAGTCTAAGTTTTAAAAAGAGCAATAAAACAATTAAATATGATGCTCCTTCAACAATAGATGAGCTCTCTAATATTCTTATTAATAATACATCAACTAATATTATTGCTGCTGGAACTGACCTTAGCCTTGAAATTACCCAGTCAATGAAAGAATTCTCTCATATTGTAAGCGTTAACAAGGTTATTGAATTGAAAGAGATTAAAGATGGTGCTAATGAGATAGAAATTGGAGCTGCAGTTAGTTATGAAGATGCCGCTTCTTGTCTCATAAGTAATTGGCCTGACTTAGCGGCTTTTTTGCAACGTTTTGCTTCATTACCAATTAAGAATTGGGCCACTATTGGAGGTAATATAGCTAATGCTTCACCTATTGGAGATATGCCTCCAGTTTTGATTGCTTTAGATGCAAAATTAAAGCTTAGAAAGGGTGCTGATAGCCGAATAATAAATCTAGAAGATTTTTTTATTACATATAAAAAAACAGTTATTCAACAAGGTGAATTTATTGAAAGTATTATCATTCCTAAGCCAAATGGTAATCAGCAACTCATAACTCATAAAATGTCGAAAAGATATGAGGATGATATTTCAGCTGTATGTATGGCAATCAATATTTCATCTAAGAACAATAAACCAGAATCATTTAAGATAGCCTTTGGCGGTATGTCAGGCATCCCTCAAAGATCAAAAAAACTTGAAGATTTTTTATTAAAGCATTGGCAAAATGACGATATAGCTTCATTATCTTATAAGGTTTTAAATGAAGAATTTTCTCCTTTTACTGATGTAAGGGCGTCTTCAGAATATCGATTGCAAGTTTCTGCAAACTTAGTTAAAAAAACTATTTTGATGTATTTAGGTGAGTCAATCGAAAATCTTGCTGAATATACTCATTTAAATTAATTTAGGGAGTAAGGACAAATTAATAAAAGCACCAAAAATTCTTCTCAGCTTAAAAGCTCAATAATTGGCGAATCTATTGCTCATGATAGTGCTCATATGCATGTCCAAGGAAGTGCGGCTTATATTGATGATATGCCAGCTCCAAAAGGTACTCTTCATGTCGCCTTTGCATTAAGTGAGGTCGCTCATGGAAAAATAAATAAGATTGATATTTCAAGCGCTAAGGAGGCTGAGGGTGTTCATAGTATTCTCTTAGCAAAAGACATAGAAAATCTTTACATAGGGGCAATTAAACATGATGAGCCTATTTTAGCTGATGAAGAGGTTTTATTTTATGGTCAAGCAATCGCTGCTGTCTTGGCTGATAGTCATGAAAATGCAAGAGCAGCGGCACTGCTAATTACCACAGATGTAAAAGAGCTTGAGGCAGTTGTAACTATTGATCAGGCAATGGCTAAAAAAAGCTTTCTTGATGAGCCAATAATTGTCTCTACAGGAGACTCAAATAAGGCTATTGACTCATCAAAAAATAAGCTAGATGGCATTATTTCTATTGGAGGCCAAGAGCATTATTACCTTGAGGGGCAGGTCGCCTTTGCAATTCCAACAGAGGATAATGAAATGGTAGTTCACTCTTCTACTCAAAATCCAACTGAAGTTCAGCATTTAGTAGCACATGTTCTGGATGTTCCGCAGAATGCAATTGAAGTAGTTACTCGAAGAATGGGAGGCGGCTTTGGTGGCAAAGAGACCGATTCATCTCAGCTAGCATGCGTTTGTGCAATTTTTGCAAACCAGACTAAGCTCCCAATAAAGGCTAGGCTTTCAAGGAAAGATGATATTTTGATGACTGGAAAGAGACATGATTTCAAAGCGAACTATAAAGTTGGCTATGATGATGATGGTAGGATTTTAGGAATTGAAGTTGATCTTGCTGCAAGATGTGGATACTCACTCGATCTCTCAAAAGCAATAGTCTCTAGAGCCCTATTCCATGCTGATAATGCATATTTCTTACCAAATGCTACTTTTAGGGGCTTCCTATGCAAAACAAATACTGCTTCAAATACCGCATTTAGAGGATTTGGTGGACCTCAAGGCATGCTTGCTATAGAAAATATTATTGAAGAAATAGCTATGAATATTGGTGTCGATCCACTTGAGATTAGACAATTAAACTATTATCAAAAGGAAACAAATAATGTCACGCCATATGATCAAGTTGTTGAAGATAATATTGTTAATGAGCTTACAACTGAGCTCATAGAGGATAGTCAGTATTTGGCTAGAAGAGAGAGTATTAAGAATTTTAATAAGAATAATACATATCTCAAAAAGGGATTGGCTTTCTCTCCTGTTAAATTTGGTATTTCTTTTACTACTCAGTTATTGAATCAAGCAGGGGCATTGGTAAATATCTATAAAGATGGCAGTATATATATAAATCATGGCGGAACTGAAATGGGTCAAGGTCTATTTATTAAGGTTGCTCAGGTTGTTGCTAATGAGTTTGGAGTTAATTTAGAACGTGTAAAGGTTTCAGCAACCTCGACTGCAAAGGTACCCAATACATCTCCTACAGCTGCTTCTTCAGGTTCAGATTTAAATGGAATGGCCGCTAGAGAGGCTTGCCTTCGTATTAAGAAAAATTTAACTGTCTTTGCCCAAGATTTCTATGGTGAAGATAATGATGACATTGAGTTTAAAGACTCTTTTGTTACTGTTGGTAAGAAAAGGATAGCATTTGACGAATTTGTATCAACAGCATATTTAAATAGAGTTGAGCTATTTAGTAATGGCTTCTATAAAACCCCAAAGATTTATTTCGATGCTATTAAACAAAAAGGTCGTCCTTTTTATTATTATTCATATGGTGCATGCGTTAGTGAGGTTATAGTCGACTGTTTGACTGGTGAATACAAACTTTTAGCAGTAGATATTTTGCATGATGTTGGTGCCTCGCTTAATCCTGCAATTGATATGGGACAAATAGTTGGAGGGTTTATTCAAGGCATGGGCTGGCTTTGCTCTGAGGAACTGAAATGGAATGATTCCGGAGCATTGCTAACAATGGGCGCCTCAACTTATAAAATACCTGCAATAGGAGATACTCCTGAACACTTTGAGGTCAAAATTAAACCAAATATTTCAAATCATGAAAATACAATTCATAAATCAAAAGCAGTTGGTGAGCCCCCACTTATGCTTGCTATCTCAACCTGGCTTGCGTTAAAAAATGCTATTTATAATGCAGATGAAACAAATAAAACAGGGCTAAATGCACCTGCAAATTTTGAGGAAGTATTTTTTAGTCTGAATAAGCGGTCATAAGCAGAAAGATATGGATAGTTGGCTTGACCCTGTAAAAACAGAAATTTCATTGAATAATGGGTTTGTTTTATTGACCATTATTGCTACAAAAGGTTCAACGCCATGTACGAATGGAGACAAGATTGTTTTCACGAAGAATGAGAATTCATTTGGGAGTATTGGTGGTGGCAATCTAGAGTTTAAATCGCTTGCATTTGCTAAAGAGATGTTAGGTCAAAAAATGAATACTCGGCAACTCGTCAAGTATCCACTAGGCGCAACATTGGGGCAATGTTGTGGCGGCTATGTTAAGGTGTTATTTGAAAGCTTTATAGACGATGATGAAGACTTAAGTCATAATAATTCGTGGATTGAACAAGTATCAGCTCTCTATAAAAAGGGCGAAGATTTTATTTTGGCAACAATCATTGATATTGATAAAAAAAATCACTCAAGTACTCAAAAGTGTATTTACACAAACAACAATTTTTACTCCTCTCTTGGTAATAAAAAATTATCAAACTTTATAGAGGAAAGCGCTTCAAATTTGATGCAGAGCGCTCAAAGCCCAACTATCGTTGAATTTGAGGATGACTCAGAGACTAAGGCTCAAGTTTTACTTGAGAAAGTTAACTCGAGCGAGGTTTTGCCAGTGGTCGTCTTTGGGGCGGGCCATATCTCTAGAGCGTTGATGCCCATAATAATCAACCTTCCAATTAAGTTGTATTGGATCGATGATAGACAGGAGCAGTTTGATCAATATGTTGGTGATACCTCTCAAATTAATATTATTTGTGATGACTTTCTGACTAGTATGGCGGATTTACCAAATGAGATTTATACCTTGGTTATTACTTATAGCCATCAAATTGATTTTGAAATTTGTGAGAAGATGATTATTCAAAATAACTTTAGTTATTTGGGTATGATTGGTTCATCGATTAAGGGGAGAAAATTTAGAGATCGTTTTGCTCAAAAAAATTATTCAAAGGATGTAATTGATAAATTTACTTGTCCGATTGGTGAAAAACAGAAACTTTTAAAATCACCCACCTCTATTGCCATAACAATAGCAATGGATTTGATTAATTTTATTGAAAATAAAAAACAATCTGAATTATCATGAAGTATCAATTAGAAATTTCAAATATCACTAAATCTTATGGAGACCTTAAGGCGAATGACGATGTCTCTTTAAGTATTAAGAGTTCATCCATTCACGCACTGCTTGGGGAGAATGGCGCAGGCAAATCCACCCTAGTAAAGATTATCTATGGCTCCTTGATGCCTGATACAGGTCAGATGAAATGGGCTGGTGAGAAGTATAGTCCAAAGAATCCTTTTGAGGCCAGAGAGAATGGCATTGCAATGGTGTTCCAGCATTTCTCTTTATTTGAGTCCCTGACGGTTGAAGAAAACATTATCTTGGGCCTTGATAAAGTGGGTCTTAATGAAAACTTTAAAGATGAGATCTTAAAATACTCAAAGCAATATGGCCTCGATGTTAATCCCCAACAAGTTGTTGGAGACCTCTCTGTAGGTGAGCGCCAGAGAGTTGAAATTATTCGATGTCTAATTCAAAATCCGAAGCTTCTCATTATGGATGAACCTACTTCTGTTTTGACTCCACAAGAAGTATCTGATCTCTTTGTGACCCTTAAAAAACTTTCTGATGATGGCTGCGCTATTTTGTATATTTCTCACAAACTTGAAGAGGTTCGCGAGATCTGTAGTGAAGCTACAATCTTAAGAGGAGGAAAGTTAGTCCAAAGCTGCATTCCACAAGAGCACACTCAAAAAGAGCTCGCTGAAATGATGATTGGAAAAAAACTAACAGAATTGGCTAGAACTAATATTAATATTGGTTCAGATATCTTCTCAATTAAAAATTTAAGTCGTAAAAGTGACGACATGTATGGCGTCCACTTGCATGATATCTCTTTGACAATGAAACAAGGAAGTATCGTTGGAATTGCAGGAGTTGCGGGAAATGGGCAAGACGAATTAATGGAACTTCTCATAGGTGAAAAGTCATCTGAAGACAATGTTTTGACCTTTGATGGCGAAGACATTGGTTCACTAAACTCGCACGAAAGAAGACAGCTTTCGATGTTTTTTGTTCCTGAGGAGCGACTAGGTCATGGCGCCGTTCCAGATATGACTCTTGATGAGAATATGTTATTGAGTCGACCAGAGTCTGAAGGGATGACATCGAATGGTGTTATTGATTGGAAGGCTGTTACGAGTTTCTCAGATCAAGTGATAAGTGACTTTGATGTCCAAACTCCCTCAAGTAGAATGCTTGCCAAATCCTTATCTGGGGGAAATTTACAGAAATTTATGGTGGGAAGGGAGCTCATTAGAAAACCAAAACTAATAATAGTTGCTCAGCCAACATGGGGCGTTGACGCAGGGTCAGCCAACAACATTCATCAATCTTTAATATCGCTGGCAGATCAAGGGTCTGCAGTTTTAATTATCTCCCAAGATTTGGATGAAATTTTAAGTCTATGTGAACAAATTCATGTCCTTTCAGAGGGTAGTCTTTCAGATGCAGTCGATATGAAAAAAGATGGCCTAGAGAAAATTTCGCAGCTGATGGTAGGAGGTCAGAAATCATGATCAAACTAATTCCAAGAGCAGAAAACTCAAAAGCGATGATCATATTATCACCAATCATTGCGCTTACACTTACTGCACTCTCTGCATTAGTCATCTTCCTTTTTATCTTAGAAGATATTCCAGTTTCTAGCGTATTTTTCACATTATTTGCTGAGCCTCTTCTGGATTCATACTATTTCTCTGAGCTCCTAGTCAAAGCAACTCCATTGATGATTATTGGACTTGGTTTGTCGATCGGCTTTAGAGCAGGAATTTGGAATATTGGAGCAGAAGGTCAATTTGTAATGGGTGGTATTGCGGGTGGCGCCGTTGGACTGTATTTCTATAATGTTGAAGGCTTTTGGCTTTTACCATTGATGGCTATAGCTGGCATACTTGGTGGAATGCTTTATGCAAGTATCGCTGCCTTCCTTCGTATCAAATATCAGGTTAATGAAATTCTTGTAACCTTGATGTTGACTTATGTCGCTGTATTGTTTTTACAAGCTATGCTCCAAGGACCTTTAAGAAATCCATCAGGCTTTAATTTTCCAGAAAGTCGAATGTTTCATGATAGCGCAATGCTGCCTATCATCTGGGAAAGCACCCGCTTACATATTGGCTTGATTGTTGCAATTCTTCTCTCATTCTTAGCATGGTTTGGAATAAAGAAGCATATGTTTGGAATGCAAATTAAAATCTCTGGAAGTGCACCTCGAGCAGCTAAATTTGCAGGTTTTGATGATAATAAGACTGTTTGGTATTCCTTATTGATCTCTGGAGGTTTGGCGGGACTCGCTGGCTTATTTGAAGCATCAGGTCCAGCAGGGCAGCTCACTCCAGGTCTGCCTCAATTTTATGGCTTCACTGCAATTATTGTAGCCTTTCTAGCGCGGCTTCATCCCGTTGGAATATTATTTTCGGCCCTACTTATAGCGCTCAGTTATGTGGGAGGTGAAAATGTTCAAATAGATTACAATTTACCGAGCTCAATAACTCAAATTTTTCAAGGTATGCTTCTTTTTTATTTTCTAGCATGCGACATATTAATTAAATATAAAGTTGTCCTTTTTAAAAAAAATAACTAAAGACTATGATTGAAAACTTGTTAATTGAAATATTTATTGGAATAATGATTGCTTCAGCGCCCCTTATTTTTGCTGCTATTGGAGCACTATTGGTTGAGCGTTCAGGTGTTTTAAACTTGGGTGTTGAAGGTATGATGATTGTCGGAGCTCTTCTTGGTTTCGTTGTTATATCTCATACTAATAATGCTTATTTAGCTGTTCTTGCAGCACTTGTGGCTGGTATGGTTATTGCCTCAATTTTCGCTTTTTTAACTCAATTTTTACTCACCAACCAGGTAGCGACTGGACTAGCACTAACTCTTTTTGGATTAGGTTTTGCTGCATTTGCTGGAAGAGAGTACACCGAGGTAACAATCGACCTTATTGGTCCAATTTATATTCCAATACTGTCTGAAATACCGTATGTAGGGCCATCGCTTTTTTCGCTTAATCCGCTTATTTACCTTGCATTTTTTATGGTTTATATAGTTTGGTGGTTTTTATTTAAAACTAAACAAGGTTTAATTTTGCGTGCGATAGGTGATAACCATGATGCTGCTCATGCTATTGGCCATAATGTTGTTCTTTATCGTTTTATAGCGATTTTATTTGGTGGCGCAATGGCTGGACTTGGTGGAGCTTTCTTGTCCCTTGTTCAGGTACCTATTTGGGGTGAAGGGATGACTGCTGGAAGAGGTTGGATTGCAATAGGATTGGTTGTTTTTGCTTCATGGCAGCCGTTTAGAGTAATCTTAGGTGCAGTATTATTTGGTGGAATTACAGTTCTTCAACTTCATGCACAGGGTTTTGATATTAGGATTAGTGCCCAATATTTATCGATGCTTCCTTACCTGGCTACCATTGTTATTCTGGTTAGTTTAAGAATGAGGTTAAAAAATAAAACAAATCGCACAGTTCCTAATTGTTTGGGTAGAATATTTCATTCAACAACTTAGTTTGCTGAATTTTTTTTGTAAAAAAGTAAGAAGAAGTAAGAAAATTTGTTAAATAACTAAAAGGAGAAAAAGTATGTCTAATCGAAGATTTTCGAGTGTCTTAAAGCTCTCGATTTTAAGCGTGGTTCTCGCATTCACTGGGAGTGTCTCTGCTGATCCTGTTAAAGCCGCTTTTGTATATATTGGTCCAACAGGAGATCATGGATGGACTTTTGCACATGACCAAGGTGCAAAATATGTAAAAGAAAAGATGGGTGATGATGTAATCATAACAACAGTGGAGAGTGTTGAAGAGAACTCTGACTCTGAGCGTGTTATCACTAGTCTTGCGCGTAAAAATGATATTATTTTTACAACGTCATTTGGCTATATGAATCCAACTATTAAAGTTGCTAAACGCTATCCAAATGTTAAGTTTGAGCATGCAACAGGATATATGCGTGAAGATAACGTTTCAGTTTACTCTGCAAGATTTTATGAAGGTAGACATGTTATCGGTAAGATTGCTGGAAGAATGACAAAGAATAATGTGATTGGTTATATTGCTTCTTTCCCAATTCCTGAAGTAATTCGAGGCATTAACTCAGCGTATCTAGCGGCTAAATCTGTTAATCCTGATGTAACAATGAAAATCGTTTGGGTTTACACTTGGTACGATCCGGGTAAAGAGGCTGACGCAGCCAATGCTCTAATTGCACAAGGCGCTGATATCTTAATGCAGCATACTGACTCTACTGCTCCAATGACGGTTGCTGAAGAGAAAGGTATTCATGCCTTTGGTCAAGCATCTGATATGCGTGAGTGGGGAATGAATGCTCAGTTAACTGGAATCATTGATGACTGGGGCCCTTACTACCTTGATAGAGTTCAAGCGGTAAAAGATGGAACTTGGGAGTCAGTTGATGTATTTGATGGTGTGAAGCAAGGAATGGTTAAATTTGCTCCAATGAACCAAAATATGCCTATTGATGTTAAAAACGAGGCTATGAAAGCAATAATTGACTTGTCTATGGGTACTATTCATCCATTTACAGGGCCAATTAATAAGCAAGATGGCTCTCCATGGTTAGCTGAAGGTGAAACTCCTCCAAACTACCCAGATCTACTAACTATGGATTTCTATGTAGAAGGTATTGACAGTAAGTACCCGAACTAAGAAATATCCATTTAAGTTTTAACTTAAATCGCGTCCTAAGTTATCTTGGGACGCGATTTTTTTTAAAGAAAATATGACTGAAATTTCTCACAATTGGTTTAATGAGCTTCCTAAGCTTGAGTTACACCTTCATTTAGAGGGAACACTTGAGCCAGAGTTAATGTTTGAGTTAGCTAAAAGAAATTCTATTCCTTTGGCTTTTAGTAGCGTGAAGGAAGTCAAAGAGGCTTATCAATTTTCTAATCTTCAAGATTTTCTTGATATCTACTATCAAGGTGCGCAAGTGCTTCTTCATGAGCAGGACTTTTATGACTTGACTTGGGCATATTTATTAAAGTGTAAAGAACAAAATGTTTTACATGTTGAGCCTTTCTTTGACCCTCAAACACACACAGATAGAGGTGTTCCATTTAAAGTTGTAATTAACGGCATTTCAGACGCTCTTGCGGACGCTGAAGAGCGACTTGGAATTACATCTAAGCTCATTATGTGCTTCTTGAGGCATTTGGATGAGACGAGCGCAATTGAAACTTTAAAAACTTCATCAGAATATACTGACTACATATATGGTGTCGGCCTAGATAGCTCTGAAAAGGGTAACCCACCTGAAAAATTTTCAAATGTTTTTAATGCTGCAAAAGATATGGGCTATAAGTTAGTAGCTCATGCAGGTGAAGAGGGCCCAGCAAGCTACATATGGAGTTCACTGGATATTCTTAAAATAGAAAGGATTGATCATGGAATAAGAGCTATTGATGATCCAGAGCTAATGCTGCGATTAATCAATAATCAAATACCACTGACTGTTTGCCCGCTATCGAATGTCAAATTAAAGGTCTTTGAGGAGATGTCAAGCCACACTATTCTAGAGATGTTAGAGCAAGGGGTATGCGTAACTGTTAATTCAGATGACCCTTCCTATTTTGGTGGCTATATGACTGAAAATTTTATTTCGCTTTATGACAATCTTGGCCTTTCAAAAGGCCAGGCATTAAGGCTTGTCAAAAATAGTATTGATGCTAGTTTTGCGCCAAAGAAAAGAAAGAAAGGGCTCTATAGCATATTGGATGAATTTGCAGCTGAGTAGCTAAAAAGGTTTCTATTTATTTTTTATCCTGTTTCCCAACAACACTTTCGTTCATTTCATCTTCTATTTGGTCCATCATTTCATTGTGAGATTTACTCCCCCAGTCTTTTGGTTTGTCAGAAGGGGTCTGAGATACAGGTTTTTGGTTATTACGAATCTTAAAAAAACCAGAAAAGACTAGGCCAGCTTCAAATAGAAGCCAGATAGGAATAGCGATAAGGAATTGTGATATGACGTCTGGAGGCGTTAATATCATTCCAAGAACAAACGAACCAATAATGATATACGAGCGATTCTTTTTAAGTTTTTCAGCTGTGGTAATGCCAAAGATAATAAGAAGAATTGTCACAACTGGAACCTCGAAGGCGACACCAAAAGCGAAAGACACTTTAAGAATAAAATCTAAATAATATTGAATATCAGGCGCAAAATTAACAGACTCAGGGCCGACTCCAGCTAAAAAACCAAAGATGACTGGGAAAACAACATAGAAAGAGAATACCAGCCCCACATAAAATAGGATTGTTGAAGAAATGACAAGGGGCAGTATCAGCCTCTTTTCATGACGATAAAGGGCTGGTGCAACAAACATCCAGAGCTGATAAAGCAGGAAGGGCATTGCAATATAGATAGCTAATATCAATGACATTTTTAAAGGTGTTAAAAAGGGGGAGATAACCCCAATTGCAATCAAATTAGAGCCTGGTATTGCTTGGACAATAGGTGCAGCAATAAAGTTATAGATTTCATCTGCAAAAGGAAATAGTATCAAAAAGAAAATAGCAATCGCTATTACCGATCTAAGTAGTGATCTTCTAAGCTCAATCAGATGCTGAACGAGTGGAAGTTTTTCAGAAGGATTTTTTTGCTGAGACATTTATTTTTTTAAGTCTTCTTTCGAGAGAAAATTATCTTCTTCAAGAGAATGAATGCTGGAATGCACTTCCTCCGCTACTTCTGAAAGCGATATTTTTTCTTGATCCATGGAGAGTTGCTCTTTGAGCTCATCCACTTTTAGCTCTTCATTGATGTCAGATTTAATTTTATTTAAAAACTTATTAAATTTACCAAAGTAGAGACCTGCTTTTCGAGCAAGTGAGGGCATTTTCTCTGGACCTACAACAATTAGAGTGATGATCCCAATTATTGCAATTTCCCAGAAGCCAAAATCAAACATCCTAGTTTAATACTTCAGAAAATGTTTATTTTTTATCAGACGAGTCATCTTCAGCTTCTACCTTTGCCTCAATGATGTCTTCTTTGTCTTCTTTTTCAGAGTCTTTCATAGATGATTTGAAGCCTTTAATAGCGCCTCCAAGTTCGTTACCAATATTTTTTAGCCTTTTACCACCAAAAATAAGAAGCACAATGACTAGAATAATAATGAGTTCGAATGGTCCTGGCATACCCATGATATTTATCTCCTATAAATGAATATTGCCATTTTACACTTTAATAGATTATTTTTTTCAGAAGGTGATATTGTTGAATTTACTATGTTTTTTTTGACAAGTTTCATATAATGGAACAAGGTACTAATAGTTGGACAAATATATTCACATGTATTCATATTTATGTATACTAACTATTGATTTGTCATATTTAGGTGAATTTCATCACAACAAGTATGTAATCAATAAGAAGTTTACTTTTTTAAATAATAGGAGATAAAAAGTGAAAAAAATTTTTAAAAATCAAATAGCTTTAGCGCTAGCTGGAATCCTGGCTGGTACTTCTGCTGTTGCTGGAACACTCGTCATCAATGGTGACACGTCAGATCCAGCACCAAAAGCTGCTTTCCAGGCTGTTATTGATGGATTTGAAGCTGAAAACCCGGACGTAGATGTTGTTTATAACCTTTTTGATCATGAAGGTTACAAGGCTGCAATACGTAACTTCCTTAGTGCTGATGCACCTGATATTGCTTTCTGGTATGCAGGAAATAGAATGGCTCCATTTGTTGAAGCTGGTCTTTTTGCTCCAATTGATGATGTATGGGCTGACCAAGGTCTATATTCATTGATGGCTTCTTCAGCTCCAGGTATGACTATGGATGGCCAGAAATGGGGTATCCCTTACACTTACTACAACTGGGGAGTTTACTACCGTCAAGATATCTTTGAAGATTTAGGTATTGCTGTTCCAACTAATTGGGACGAGTTTATAGCTGCTGGTGAAACTTTAAAAGCTAACGGCATTACACCAATTACTATTGGTTCTAAATATTTATGGACTGCTGGCGGTGTATTTGACTACTTAAACCTTCGTACAAATGGATATGAATTTCATATGGCATTAACGAGTGGTGACATTGCTTGGACTGATGATAGAGTGCGCGCTACTATGGCAAACTACCAACAGCTGATTGATGGTGATTTTTTCCTCGAAAACCATGCTGCACTTAGCTGGCAGGAAGCTTTAGCTCCAATGGCTAGTGGCGAGGCTGCAATGTATATTATGGGTAACTTTGCTGTTGCTCCATTAAAAGAGTTAGGCTTAGATGATAGTTCTCTAGGTTTGTTCCAGTTCCCTGCAATTACTCCGGGAGTTCCAATGGCTGAGGAAGCACCTACTGATACGATTCATCTAACTGCTGGCGCTAAAAACCCAGTTGATGCTAAGCGTTTCCTAGCATATGCTGCACGTCCTGATGTCCAAACCGCTTGGAATAAAGCGTTAGGTCAGCTGCCTACAAATGCTGGCGCAGGTGTGACTGATGACAAGTTCCTAAACCAAGCGTTCAATATGCTTAATAATGACGCACCTGGTGGTGTTGCTCAGTTCTATGATCGTGACACAAAAGCAGAAATGGCTTCAATTGGTATGGAAGCTTTTCAAGAGTTCATGGTTAAGCCAGAGCGTTTAGAGAAAATTCTAGAGCGTCTAGAAAAAGCTCGTCAAAAACTTTATTAATCAATAAGGTTTTACTATGTCCCGTGTTCAAGTATTCTTGACACGGGACTTTTTTTTAATATTTTTAATATTGAATCTGCATGTATTCTTACTGGAAAAATAACCAACTGAAGATAGCGCCTTGGATTTTTTTAGCTCCAGGGATATTCATGTTTTCTCTGTATGTTATTTTCCCAATTTTCCAATCAATCAGTTTAAGCTTCTATCAATGGAATGGCCTTGGAACAAAGACCTATATTGGTGTTGAAAACTATATTGAGTTGATGGATGATGAGTACTTTTTTGTTTCATTAAAAAATAACGTTATTTGGCTTGTTTTATACTTATTAGCGGTTCCTGCAGGCCTTTTTGCAGCCTTATTTCTTAATCAAACAGTCAGAGGCATTAGAATCTATAAATCTATATTCTTCTTTCCATTTGTTATTTCTCAGGTAGTTGTTGGATTAGTTTTTAGTTGGTTTTATGACCCTTCAAATGGCCTTTTAAATATTATCTTAGAATTTTTTGGTTTTGACACCATCGCTATTCTTGCTGAAGAGGATTATGTGACTTACGGCATTATTGCTGCCGGTTTATGGCCTCAAACAGCATATTGTATGATTCTGTACTTAACGGGTCTAAACTCTGTTGATCCAGAACAAATTGAGGCCGGTCGAATCGATAACGCGAGAGGCTGGAGAATGTTGTGGTACGTCATATTACCGCAGCTCAAACCTGCAACCTTTATTGCAGTTGTTGTAACAATAATAGGCGCATTAAGGTCATTTGATTTAATTGATATTATGACTGGTGGTGGCCCGTGGGGATCCAGTAGGGTTCTTGCTTACTATATGTATGAGAAGGCTTTCTCAGAATATGGATTTCGAATGGGATATGGCGCTGCTATTGCCGTTGTTTTGTTGTTAATTATGATGATTTATATTGCCATGATACTTTACAGACTCTATAAAGATGAGAAGGGCGGTTAGTTATGTTTCCAACACCCATTGAAAGAACCAAGCCATCAACTCAACTGATCTACAAGATAGCACTTCCTCTATCTATTATTATTTGGCTTCTTCCGCTCATAGCTGTCGCTTTAACTTCGATACGCTCTGGAGCAGATATTAATTCAGGAAACTACTGGGGAATGCCAACTTCAATTAACTTTATTGAAAACTACACCGCTGTTTTTACAGATTCTCCCCTTGGTTACTACATTTTAAATAGTTTTAAAATAACCATTCCAACCGTGATTGGCGCATTAGTTTTATCAAGCCTTACAGGTTTTGCATTGGGTGTTTACCGTTTCAAACTGAACCTATTTGTCTTTTTTATGTTTGTTGCTGGCAACTTTATTCCTTTTCAAATACTCATGGTTCCTGTAAGAGACCTATCACTCTCTCTTGGATTGTATAACTCAGTTTGGGGGCTGGTTGTTTTTCATATTGCATTTCAGACTGGCTTTTGTACCTTTTTCATGCGCAACTTTATTCGCGCTCTTCCATTTGAGTTAATTGAGGCAGCTAGGGTTGAAGGCGTGTCGGAGTTTAAAATTTTTTGGTATGTCGTTCTTCCATTGATGCGACCAGCCATGGCGGCTTTGTCAGTTCTTATTTTTACATTTATTTGGAATGATTATTTTTGGGCCCTTGTGTTAACTCAGGGTGCAGATGCAATGCCTGTTACAGCAGGCTTAAACTCTCTTAATGGACAATGGGTTTATAATCAGCATCTTGTATCGGCTGGCTCGATAATAGCAGCCCTACCTCCAGTCCTAATGTTCTTTTTAATGCAGAAGCATTTTATTGCTGGTTTAACTTTAGGAGCTGTGAAGTAATGAAACACTGGCGCCTAGATACTGATAACCAAACGCTAGTATTGTCATCTTTGGACAATAGGGTTCCGTGCCTAATTTATTGGGGTCAGAAATTACCGGGCGATGAAAGTTTAGAAGATCTAATTGAAGCCTCCAAAAAAGATTGGGGTGATAACTTATTAGATAAGGTTCCTGATCTATCAATCCTTCCTGAACAGTCTGCTAACTTTACTGGACAGCTTGGATGCAAGATAAGAGATATTAATGGCCAAATCCTATCGCCTCATTTTATTTTTCAAAGTGAAGTGGTTAATAATAACCTACTAGCTTTGACCTATATTGACAAAGCACTAGGCTTAACCTATATAGCTTCAATAACTGCCTATTCAAGTAATGATATTTTTGCTTTGAGTGCCAAGATTGAAAGTGACAATCCAATCAATATGGAGTGGTTGTCTACCCCTGTTATTGCTGCTTCTCAGAGCAGTAATGAGATGATTGATTATGGAGGACAGTGGGGCGGAGAATTCAGAAAACAATTAACGCCGTGGGTCACAGGAGTGCACATGAGGGAGTCAAGATCTGGCACAACGAGCCACGCTAATTTCCCTGGTTTAATCATTCCTTCTAAGGCGTGCTCAGAAAATTTAGGTTCTTGCTATGGTTTTCATTATGGCTGGTCTGGCGGGCATCGAATGATAGCAGAGCAGCTTCCAGATGGACGAAGACAGATTCAATTTGGTAATACTGAAAATAGTGAGCTTAGTCCGGGTAAGAGTTTTGAAACGGCAGAATTATTTATTAGTCACTCTTCAGAGGGATTAAGTGGAATTGGTAAGGCATTTAGATCGCATGTAGCAGAATCTATTGTTAATTTTTCTAAGGATAAATTGAGACCTGTCCATTACAATTGCTGGGAGGCTATCTATTTTGACCATAATGTTGATCAATTAAAAGAAATAGCAAGCCTCGCTTTTGATATTGGAGCTGAGAGATTTGTACTGGATGATGGATGGTTTAAGGGTCGCCATAATGCCCATTCTAGCCTTGGCGACTGGACTGTTGATGAAATTAAATATCCACAGGGGCTAAGCCCATTGGTTGATCATATTCAGTCTCTTGGTATGACTTTTGGGTTATGGTTTGAGCCAGAAATGGTGAGTCCTGATAGCGACTTGTATCGTCAGCATCCAAATTGGATCATGGGAGATGAGAATCAATTGCTTGGAAGAGGTCAGTTAGTTCTTGATATCTCATTGGAAGAGGTTCAAGATTATCTCTTTGAGAGGGTCAGCGCTTTGCTTGAAATTTATCCAATTGAATATATTAAGTGGGATCATAATCGAGTTTTGCCCTATCCAGATGCGTCCCAAACACGATCTCTTTACCTGCTTCTGAACCGGATTCGTGACTCACACCCAGAGGTTGAGATTGAGTCTTGTTCCTCAGGTGGTGGCCGCATTGATTATGGTATTTTGAGATATGCTCAAAGAGTTTGGCTTTCAGACAGTAATGATGCTCTAGAAAGGCTACGTATTCAACATGAAGCTTTGTTATGGCTTCCTATATCTGTAACTGGAAGTCATGTAGGTCCTAAGATTTGCCACACCTCTGGACGCGAATTATCTATGTCATTTAGGGCTTGGGTTGCCGCCCAAAGACACATGGGTTTTGAAATGGATCCTCGTGAATTGAACTCACAAGACAAAGACTTACTTAAATCAGTAACCACCTGGTGGAAAGCCAACCGCCAATGGATGGTAGAGGCGAGTATTTTCCGTTTACCCAGTATTGATGAAAGTGTGATGGCTGAAATTCAAGTTAACGCTAGCCTAGATCATTTTGTGGTTTTTGCGGGCCAGAGTATTTCATCAAAATTTAGCTCTCCAACTCCTTTGTTGCTTGAGGGGTTAAACCCAATGACGATGTATAATGTTTCTCTTGTTAACAAAAAAGAAATTAATTCGTTGAGTAAATTGGAAGAGGGTCTTTTAACCAAAACATTAAAGCTAAGTGGTCAATTTTTGATGACTCAAGGTATACAACTTCCTAAAGTTTTTCCTGCAAACATGTTGGTCATTGAGGGAGATAAAGCTGCATGAGTAAAACTAACAATCGACGCTCATCAAACTGGTACGGAAAAATGGATAAAGATGGCTTTATTCATCGCAGCTGGATGAAGAGTCAAGGTCTACCAGACCATGTTTTTGACGGTCGACCAATTATCGGAATATGTAACACCTGGTCAGAGCTTACCCCTTGCAATGCTGGCTTAAGAAAACTAGCAGAAGGAGTAAAGCGAGGCGTTTGGGAGGCAGGGGGTGTACCTCTAGAGTTTCCAGTAATGTCCTTAGGTGAGACTCAAATGAAACCTACCGCTATGTTATTTAGAAATCTTTTATCGATGGATGTAGAGGAAAGTATTAGAGCATATGGAATAGATGGGGTTGTTCTATTGGGTGGCTGTGATAAAACGACACCTGGGCAACTGATGGGTGCGGCAAGTGTCGATTTGCCAACTATTGTTGTTTCTTCAGGCCCCATGCTTAATGGCAAATATAAAGGACAAGATATTGGCTCTGGTACCGATGTATGGCGTTTTTCAGAAGAGGTCAGAGCAGGAGATATGTCATTAAAAGAATTTATGGCTGCTGAAACTGGGATGAGCCGCTCGTCTGGAGTTTGTATGACAATGGGAACAGCTTCTACGATGGCCAGTCTTGTTGAAGGAATGGGCCTTAGTTTGCCAACTAATGCCACACTTCCAGCAGTTGACGCAAGGAGAATGACGCTTGCTCATTTATCCGGAAAAAGAATTGTAGAGATGGTTGAAGAGGAGCTCAACTTGTCAAAAGTTTTAACCAAAGAAAGCTTCCAAAACGCAATCACCCTTAATAGTGCGATTGGTGGATCTACAAATTCAGTTATTCATTTATTGGCGTTAGCAGGAAGGGCAGAAATTGAGCTTAACTTAGCAGACTTTGAAAAGGCTGAAGATATTCCATTGCTAGTCAATCTGATGCCTTCAGGCAAATATCTTATGGAAGATTTTTGTTATGCAGGTGGCATCCCAGCTGTTATGGATCAGATCAGAAGCCATATTAAGCCAGCAAATACAATTCTCAACAAAGACATTACCCATTACTTTGATGAGGCTGAAATATTAAATAAAGAGGTCATTAAAACTTTTAACGCCCCTCTTAAGGAATCTGCTGGCTTAAAAGTTCTTAGAGGAAACTTAGCGCCAGATGGCGCAATCATTAAGCCAGCAGCTGCAACAGAAGAATTGCTTAAGCATGAAGGCTTGGCGTATGTATTTGAAGATATTGAGGATATGAAAGCTAATATTGATAGGCCTGATCTTCCTGTTACAAAAAATACAATTCTAGTTCTAAAAGGGTGCGGCCCCAAGGGCTATCCTGGAATGCCAGAAGTTGGCAATATGCCAATCCCTAAGGTACTTGTTGAGCAGGGCGTGAGGGATATGATTCGTATTTCAGATGCACGAATGTCAGGCACAGCATTTGGAACCATAGTTCTTCATGTTGCTCCTGAGGCAAATGTGGGTGGACCGATTTCAATTGTTGAGACTGGCGATCGAATTCAAATTGATGTGAGTCAAGGCTTGCTTGAGCTTCTCGTTCCAGAATCTGAAATTGAAAAGCGCTTAAAATCTAGAAAGCAGCCAAAAGAGAACTACACTCGCGGCTATGCAAAGCTTTATATTGATAACGTCATGCAGGCTGACAAAGGTGCAGACTTAGACTTTCTGGTGGGTAAAGATACCCGCCTACCATCGCGAGAATCACACTAATGCAAAATTATGCAACCTTTAAAGATTTAGAAGATACTTCTGTTTTTATAACTGGAGGAGGCTCTGGGATTGGCGCGTCCATTACTGAAGGATTTTTATCTCAAGGAGCCAAAGTAGCCTTTGTTCAAAGGTCTGATTGTGATGAATTTTTAAGCAAAGTTTCTTCAAAATATAAGTACAAGCCATTATTTATAAAATGCGACATTACTCGAACAGACGATCTAAAGAACGCAATAGCTCATGCAAGCCAAGTCAACGGTGGAATAAATGTACTCATTAACAATGCGGCAAATGATACTCGTCACACGCTTGAAGAGATGACCTCAGCAGAATGGGATGAGGCAATCAATATTAATTTAAAGCCACATTTCTTTACGGCTCAAGCTGTAGCTCCAATGATGAAGTCCCAGGGTGGTGGTAGCATCATTAATTTTTCATCTAACTCCTATTTAACAGGAAATGCTGGGCTACCTGCTTATGTTACTTCTAAAGCTGGAATTACAGGCCTTACCAGGAGTTTAGCGAGAGAGCTTGGTCCTGATGGAATTAGAGTGAATACGCTGATTCCTGGATGGGTTCTAACTGAGAGACAGTTAAAGCTTTGGGCCAATGAAAAAGATTTGGCAGTTACTATGGAAAAACAATGCATTAAGGAGCACCTAATGCCTAATGATTTAATTGACTCAGCATTATTCTTGGCTTCAAATGCATCTCGAATGATGACTGGCCAAGCATTAGTGGTAGATGGTGGCGTTGCAGTTACAGGATAAAAAAGAATGATGATGGACATAAAAGCGAAATGGATTGCTGCTGATTGGGGAACAACTCATATGCGCGCCTGGGCAATTGGAGATAATGACAGTGTTTTGGCATATAGGGAGTCAAATGAAGGGATGAAAGACCTTCAACAAAATGAATTTGAGCCCGTACTATTGAGACTCATCGAAAACTGGCTCGATGACAATAAAGTGACAAATGTGATGGCATGCGGCATGGTTGGCGCTAAACAGGGCTGGGTGGAAACACCGTATTTAAAAGTGCCTTGTGTCCCAATCGACAATAGCCAGTTAACTATTGCAAGCACCAAGAATACGCACATTAAGGTCTATTTAGTTCCCGGTGTAATGCAGCACCAGCCTGCTGACATTATGAGAGGTGAAGAAACTCAAATTGCAGGATTCATTAATGAAAATCCAAACTTTAATGGCGTCGTTTGCCTTCCTGGTACTCATGCAAAATGGGTAAGCATTAAAAATAGACATATAACAAACTTTAAAACTTATATGACTGGAGAGCTTTTTGGTGTAATTTCAAATCATACACTGATTAGACATTCCACCTCAATAAAAGGATGGAATCAAGCCAGCTTTGAAATAGGTGTCCATGAAGGCTTTGAAAACCCAGGCTCAATTGGCTCTGATCTTTTTTCGTTACGATCTGAGTCTATTGTTAATGATTTAGATAGAGATGAGGCCAGATCACGTTTATCAGGCCTTCTCTTAGGGCTAGAGCTTAATGGCGCTCAAAGCTATTGGAAAAACAACAACGTTACACTCATTGGATCTGAACTTCTGTCGAATAATTACCATCAAGGACTCAAGATTCTTGGAGGAGAGAGCCAATTATTTAGCCTTGAAGCAGCTACCCTTTCGGGGTTAAGTTCAGCATACAAAGAGCTTAACTCTGAGTCAGAATAATGAAAAGAGAGATAATTGCTATTCTTCGAGGAATCAAGCCGAATGAAGTCTTGGCTGTAGCTCATTCAATTGCGGATTCAGGAATCACTCAAATCGAAGTCCCTATGAACTCACCTGATGTTTTTGACAGCATCAAATTGCTTTGTGATGAGTTTAGGGACGATATTCAGATTGGTGCTGGAACAGTAACCAATACAAAACAAGTAGAAACTCTCTCTGACATTGGGGGGGTTCGCTTTATTGTTTCTCCAAATTTTGACTCAGAGGTGGTAGAGGCAACTAAAAAAATGGGAATGATGAGCTTTCCAGGTGTCATTACGCCGACAGAGTGTTTTTCAGCTTTGAAATCTGGTGCTGATGGCTTAAAGTTTTTTCCAGCTACCCTTTTAGGGGAGGCTAATTTAAGTGCATTGAGAGCAGTTTTACCGCAAGGCATTCCTTTGTATATGGTTGGAGGAGTCGGTCCAGAAAACTTTTTATCATGGTTTGATGCTGGGGCAACTGGTTTTGGAATTGGCTCTGGACTATACAAAGCTGGTGATAGCGCTGAAATTGTTTATGAAAAAGCAAAGGCTATTGTTTTATCCTATGATAAAGCTAAATAATGATCACTGAGTTCTTACCAATAGAGCCTTGCAGCCTGGGAGAGGGACCTCTTTGGCACCCAGGGCTAGAGTCTCTGTTCTGGTTTGATATCAACTCTCACAAGATGTTTAACTGGAAGAATGGCATACTGAAGACTTGGACATTTTCTGAGCCAGTTTCAGCGGCAGGCTGGATTGATGATGACCATCTCATTATTGCAAGCGCATCCGCATTGATAAAGTTCTCGATTTCAAAGGACACCAGAGAGACTTTAATTGATTTAGAGGCTGACATGCCTCATACTCGCTCAAATGATGGCCGAGCTGATCCATGGGGCGGTTTTTGGATAGGAACAATGGGCCTTAAGGCAGAACAAGGCGCTGGTTCGATTTATCGGTTTCATCAAGGTCAGCTAAAAAAATTACATAAAGGTATTACTATTCCAAATAGTATTTGTTTTTCACCTGATAGGAAGTTTGTTTATTTTACTGATACATCTCAAAAAAAAATCTTAAAGCAGGATCTAGACCAATTGACTGGTTGGCCCCTCAATGAGCCCTCAATATTAATCAATCTTAAGGCTCAAGGACTTCATCCAGATGGCTCTATCTGTGATAGCCAGGGTTATATTTGGAATGCTCAGTATGGCGCTTCTAGAGTTGCGAGATATAGTCCTGAAGGGTGGCTGGATCGAGTTGAAGAGGTTCCAGTATCTCAAGTTACCTGCCCATCTCTTGGCGGGAAGTTTTTTGATACCTTGTATATCACTTCTGCATCTCAAGGATTAAGTGATAATGATTTGAAAACTGAGCCTATGGCTGGTAAAGTATTTCACTTTAAAACTGATATAGCTGGTCTAGCTGAATATCAGGTAAAGATCTGAGGCTGTCATGAAACCTAAACTAGGAAGTTGTTATTATCCTGAGCACTGGCCAGAAGAACGCTGGCAAAAGGATGCTGAAGAAATGGTTGCTGCTGGCTTATCCTGGGTTCGAATCGGTGAATTTGCATGGAGCCGTTTAGAGCCAGAACAAGGCATTCAAAACTTTGATTGGCTTGATCGCGCTATCTCTATTCTTGGAAATGTGGGCCTTAATATAGTTATGAGCACGCCAACAGCTGCTCCTCCAAGATGGGTTGTTGATAAATGGCCTGACATGCTTCTTGTTGATGAAGAAGGAAGGTCTCGTCAGTTTGGATCAAGGAGGCATTACTGTTTCTCTCATGAAGGCTACCTTGAAGAATCTCTCAGGATTTCAAAAGCTGTTGCAGACCGTTATGGGAATAACCCCTTCATCAAAGCCTGGCAGTTAGATAATGAATATGGCTGTCACGAGACTACTCTATCATATAGTCCATCAGCACTAAAAGCCTTCAGGAATTGGATTGCCAAGAAATATGAATCAATTGACCAGCTTAATAAAGCGTGGAAAAACGTTTTTTGGTCCATGGAGTACAATAGTTTCGATCAGGTTGGGCTTCCAAATTTGACCGTCACAGACCCTAACCCAATCCATGAACTTGACTTTAAAAGGTTTAGTTCTGACCAAGTTGTCAACTTCAATCGAAGTCAGGCGTCAGTTATGAGACAGTATACAAAAATGCCTCTCATTCATAATTACATGGGTCGAATTACAGACTTTAATCACTACGATGTTGGTAAAGACCTAGATATAGCTAGCTGGGATAGCTATCCATTGGGTTTTCTAGAGGACCGTTCAACTCAAGATGACGAATTTAAACTCAGATTTATGCGCCATGGAGATCCTGATTTTCAGGCCTTTCATCATGATTTATATAGGACCGTTGGACAAGGTCGATGGTGGGTAATGGAGCAACAGCCTGGCCCAGTGAATTGGGCGCCATATAACCCTGAACCAGCCCCTGGTGCTGTTAGGCTTTGGTCATGGGAGGCAATTGCACATGGCGCAGAGGTGGTCAGTTACTTTCGATGGCGCCAAGCACCTTTTGCTCAAGAGCAAATGCATGCTGGCCTTCAAAGACCTGATGGCGAAAATGCCCCAGGAATCACTCAAGCCTCTCAAGTGTCTTCTGAATTAAAAGAGTTTAAAGATATTGAGCAAGTTCAATCTAAGATCGCACTTATTTTTGACTACGAAAGTTGTTGGGCATGGGAGATTCAACCTCAAGGCAAAAGCTTTGATTATTTTGAACTAGTTTATGACAATTACAGGGCCCTGAGAAGTCTTGGCCTTTCGGTGGATATTTTGCCTCCAAATCAGAGTGATCTCAAAGGCTATAAAGTTGTTCTTATGCCAGGTTTAATGCGTGTTAGTAGAGAATTAGAAGACGCCATTGAGTCATTTGAAGGTGTCCTTATATCGGGTCCAAGGGCTGGCTCTAAAACTACTAATATGTCTATTCCTTCTCAACTTCCACCCATCGTTCCAGGAGTCAAGGCTACTGTTGCTAGCGCTGAAACACTTCGACCGAATGCTTTTATTTCAATTAAAGGTCTTGGAAGCTTTAAAACTTGGATGGAGACATTAATCGATTACGATAACATCATTGAAGAGACTGAAGATGGAAGGGCTGCTGTTGTTGGGCATGAAAAAAATATCTATATTGCTGGATGGGCAGACCAGATGACATTAAAAATGATTTTTTCTAGAGTTTGCGAATCAAAAGATATTTCAACAACAGAATTAGAGGACTGTGTCAGGGTTCGCGAAACCTTAACGCATCGGTTCTGGTTTAACTACAGTAATCAAGAGTGTAATGTGGGCTCAGTCTGTATTCCGCCATCTGGTGTTATATGGGAGTCAATCAAAGGTTAGTTTTATCTGACTCTGAGTTCAGTTTTAGGGTCAAACAATAAAGCTCTTGAAGTGTCGACCTTGATACCAACTTTTGCAGCTGTTTTAGGCAATTTATCGTCCCTTGATTCGACAACAATTCTTTCTCCATTTGGAGTTTTAAGATATAAGTAAGAGACGTCACCTAGAGCCTCAGTAAATTCAACTTCAAGATCACCCGAACCTGAAATCTGAATGTGTTGAGGTCTTAATCCAATTAATAGCTCTGATTGATTTGAATCTATATCTTTAGGGGCATTCAGTTTGAGCGACTCTAGACTAGGAACTATAATTTTTGCGCCGTTAACTCTGCCCTGGACGAAGTTAATAGTTGGCGAACCAATAAACCCTGCAACAAAAACATTTTCTGGGTCATCATACAGAGACAAGGGTGAACCTACTTGTTGAATGAGTCCATCCTTAAGGACGACTATCTTGTCTGCTAATGTCATCGCCTCAACCTGATCATGGGTGACATAAATGATGGTCGTTCCAAGCTCACGATGCAGTCGCGAAATTTCAACACGCATTTCTACTCTGAGCTCTGCATCAAGGTTCGATAAAGGTTCATCAAATAAAAACACTTCAGGGCCTCTAACAATTGATCTGCCAATGGCAACTCTTTGTCTTTGCCCGCCTGACAAGGTTTTAGGTTTTCTGTCTAGGTACTCTTCTAGATGAAGAATACTTGCAGCCTCATTAACTTTTTGATCAATTTCATTTGAAGGCACCTTGGACATCTTAAGCCCAAATCCCATATTTTCTCTGACTGTCATGTGAGGATAAAGTGCGTAAGACTGAAACACCATGGCAATCCCTCTATCGGCGGGGTGCATGGAGGTGACATCCTTTTCACCAATATGAATTGCACCACTAGTTACATCCTCTAGTCCAGATATCATTCTCAGTAAGGTGGACTTACCACAACCTGATGGTCCAACAAAAACACAAAATTCACCATCCTGAATATCTAAATCGATGCCATGAATAACCTCTAAATCATCATATTTCTTTGTTGCGTTTTTTATCTTTAATGATGCCATAGTAATTTATATTAATTGATTGATTTTTCTGGGAAACTCCAGGCGCCTGCCTCTTTGCCAATTTGCTCTGAAGTTGCCAGTAATTCAGGTTTATATTTTTCAAGACTTTCTAAACTATGAATATCAGTTGAGCTTGTGATAGAGAGGCCCCCAATTACTCTTCCATTGGATGTAAGGATAGGAGAGGAGATACAGATAATTTTTTCCTCATGCTCCTGACGATCAAATGATATCCCTTCTTTTTTGATCATAGTCAACTCCTTTCTAAGGGCTTTCTCTGAGGTAATTGTGTGATCTGTATACTTGAAGAAAGCTTGCTTAGAAATAACTTTGCTAAGTTCAGACTCCTCTAAAAAGGCCATCATTGCCTTACCTACACCCGTACAGTAAGCAGGACCAACTTTGCCTGCCTGTGAGTACATTTCAATAGGTGAAGCAGGGTTTCGTTTATCTACATATAAGACTTGACCGTTGTCGAGTTCAGCTAGGTGAACAGTTTCACCCACTTTGGCCGAGAGTTCATCAATAAATGGCACCGCAACTGGTGCTAACGAGCTTTGCAGCCAGGCAGAATGAGCCATTCTGACAAGCTTTAGACCTAATTTATAGGTTTGCTCTTCTTCGTTGTAGCTGAGCATGTCCTGGTTAAGAAGCGTTTGGAGAAGTCTGTAAAGGGTTGCTTTTGGATATTTGCTAGTTTTAAGTAGGCTAGAAAATCTAACGGGAGAGCCAATCTCAGCCACTTCACTTAAAACATCTAGTGCCTTACCAACCGTTCCATCTCCTCTCTTTTCAATAGTCATAATATAATCTTTTGATTAATTTTTAAATGCTCATTATTGAGTTAAATTTTATCAGATAATGTATACTGTTTTTGATTAAGTTTACAATAGTAAAACCTAGTTCCATTATATGGAAAAGTAGAATGAGCGAGCCTAAAAAATATATCTTATCTATCGATCAAGGAACAACTTCATCTAGGGGAGTGCTGTTTGACAGTAACTATGAAATAGCTGGAATTGGTCAGAAAGAATTTACACAAATTTTTCCTGATTCAGGATGGGTTGAGCATGATCCTGAAGAGATTTGGGAATCAACGCTTGAGAGCTGTAAAAGTGCTATTAAAAAAGCAAAAATTGACCCCGTTCAGATTGCAGCAATAGGCATCACTAACCAAAGAGAGACCACAGTCGTATGGGATAAGAAGACAGGTAAAGCGATCTATAATGCCATTGTTTGGCAAGATCGTAGGACGTCAGATCATTGTCAAAAATTACGGGATCTTGGACACGAGGATCTTGTCACTAATAAAACGGGTCTTCTGCTTGACCCTTATTTTTGTGGCACTAAAATAGCCTGGATTTTAGATAACGTTGAGGGAGCCAGAAAAAAAGCGAATGATGGGGAATTACTCTTTGGAACAATTGACAGTTTTCTGCTTTGGCGATTAAGCAATCAAGAGGTCCATTCAACTGACGCGACGAATGCCTGTCGAACGCTCTTGTACAATATTCATGAAGGTCAATGGGATAAGGATATGCTAGATCTCTTTAATGTCCCTATCACAATGCTTCCCCAAGTAAAAGATAATGCAGCAAGCTTTGCTATGGCCCATAAATCAATTTTTGGAGCTGAAATTCCTATTTCAGCTATGATAGGTGATCAGCCCTCTGCCCTTGTGGGTCAGGCATGTTTTGAGCCTGGAATGGTCAAGTCTACGTATGGAACGGGTTGCTTTGTATTGATAAATACAGGCGATAAGCCGATAAAATCTAATAATAAGTTGCTGACTACCCTAGCTTTCCAAGTTAATAGCAAAACCTGCTACGCTCTAGAGGGTTCAATATTTGTAGCTGGCGCTGCTGTTCAATGGCTTCGAGATGGACTCCAAATCATAGAATCAGCTGATCAGTCTGACTCCTTAGCAATGCAAGCAGATTTATCTCAAGACGTTTATCTTGTTCCAGCTTTTGTTGGACTTGGAGCGCCTTATTGGGATCCAGATTGTCGTGGAGCACTTTATGGCATTACGAGAGGTACGGGGCCAGCTGAAATTACAAAAGCTACACTTGAGTCTGTTTGCTACCAAACCTCAGACCTGCTTAATGCAATTTCCAAAGATCTAGGCGATCATAAGCTGAGTGCTATTAGAGTGGATGGAGGTATGGCGGCTTCAAACTGGACAATGCAAACGCTTTCAGATTTGCTTCAGCTCCCAGTTGATAGACCAAAGAACTTAGAGACAACAGCACTTGGGGCTGCTTATTTGGCAGGTATGCAAATCGGTTTTTACCCAGCCATGGAAGATTTTGCTAAATCCTGGAGATCTGAGAGTCAGTTTAATTCTAAGATGTCAGACAACGAAAGAGATAAAAAACTCGCTGGATGGAAGAATGCTGTCAAGCGAACTTTGTCCAATCGTTAATTTCCCAGAAAACTAATCGTCTTTTCAGCAATAAATTGACTGACCCTCACGTTGGACTCAGATGTAACTCCCGAAGTGTGAGGAGTAAGGATGCAGTTCATTGAGCTAGAGATTTCATCATAGAATTCGGCTTTAACTGGTTCTGAGCTATAAACATCGAGCGCAAAGCCACTAATTACATTTTCATGATAGGCCGCTAGTAAGTCATCCTCGTTGACAATTGTTCCTCTGGATGAATTAATGATGATTGGACTTTTTCTCATTAAATTAAAAGCATCTCCATTAATTAAATCACTTGTCTCATCGGTTAGTGGGAGGTGAATCGAAATGACATCCGAAAGACTATAAAGCTCTTCCTGCTTAACTAATGAAACTTGATGCTCTTGAGCATCCGCTTGAGAGACAAAAGGGTCATAGGCAATCACCTTTGCTCCAAAAATTTGAGCTAATTTAGAAACTTTTTTACCGATTACACCAAAGCCGAGTAACCCAAGAGTTTTTCCACCTAGCTCCCTTGACTCGATTGAGGTTCTAGGCCATTGACCCGACGAGGTGCCATTGTGTGCAATTGGGATA
>ERZ767114.106-NODE-106-length-64943-cov-34.642185_pt1 | contig 64943 bp, 59 predicted proteins | sample MGYA00374952_ERZ767114 | MGnify/ENA primary metagenome ERZ767114 (study PRJEB28939, sample SAMN06267156) | marine metagenome | isolation source: Columbia River Estuary | place: USA:Columbia River Estuary, USA | collected 2012-05-05 ... | reverse complement strand
CATATTGGCATAAAATGCTCCCATGCCACCCTGCATGGCCGCCATATCTTTCATGCGGCGCATAAACTCGGGCCTGGTGGCAACCACCGGTGGCGCATCAGCACTTAATCCTTTTATTTCAACCGAAATATTTATTTCCGGATTTTTAATAATGTCCGGAATTACTTTTTTACTAATAATTTTTCGTGCTGCTCTTGAACCGTTTATGCCTGGCAATAGTGTTTACCCAGCCCTAGCTTTGCTTTTAATAGTGTATATGGGGCTTTTGTATATTGCTTCAAAATATCCTGATATTGAAATTGATGATCCAAATGCAAAATCTGTAAAAGCACCAAGGCTCACTCCAACTTTTTTTGGAGGGGCATATTTTGCACTTCCAATATTTGTTCTTGTCTGGAATTTGATGGTCCGAACTGAATATCTAGATAGGTTATCTCCAGCTTTATCAGCTTTTTGGGCTACAATAGCCATGATTATAATTGCATTAAGTCACAGACCTATAAAAGCTATGTATCGTGGTGAATTAAAATTATTAACACATTGGGCTATTGGTTTTAAAGAGTTTGTTGCTGGTCTCGAGGCTGGTGCACGAAATATGATCGGTATTGGCGTTGCGACAGGTGCTGCAGGTATAATAGTTGGTACTATCTCTTTAACAGGAGCGCATCAGATAATTGGTCAAGTAATTGAAACCTTATCTGGTGGTAATTTAATTCTTCTTCTAATCTTGGTTGCAATACTTTCTCTTATTCTCGGAATGGGCTTACCTACTACTGCAAATTATATTGTAGTTTCATCGCTTATGGCGCCTGTGATAGTTTCTGTTGGTGCACAGTCTGGATTAATCGTGCCACTAATAGCAGTTCATATGTTCGTGTTTTATTTTGGCATTCTTGCAGATGATACCCCACCTGTAGGACTAGCTGCCTATGCTGCAGCTGCCATTTCACGAGGGGACCCTATTAAAACGGGCTTAATTGGATTTAGTTATGATATTAGAACTGCTTTATTGCCATTTATGTTTATTTTTAATACTGACTTATTGTTAATAAATGTTGGCCCAATAAAAGCAATTTTCGTATTTATTGTTTCACTTGTAGCAATGTTAGTATTTGCTGCAGTTACACAAGGTTATTTCATTGCAAAATCAAGAAAGTGGGAAAGTGCAGCACTTTTGTTGGTTGTGTTTATGTTATTCCGCCCAGATTTCTTTTTAGACAGATGGCAGGATAAATACACTGAGTATACAGGTTCTGATGCATTGGTTGCTCTTGAAAAATTACCAGTTGGGACGAACGCAAGATTGCGTATTTCTGCTCCTGATTTTGATACAGGAATTATTGGCAAAAAAACAATTAATTTCTCTCCACAAATAGATGGATCTGCAAGTGAACGTTTAGATAACAGTGGTCTAAGTATAATAGAAGATGACGGTGTAATAATTTTGGATGAGCCATTTCCTGGGACAGAGTATTTTAGTGTATTAGCAAATGATTTTGATTTCTATGGTGAACAACCTGCTCAAATAGTGTCTATAGGCATTGAAAATCAGAGATTTCTAAAGGAGATTTTTTTCATTCCTGCATTTATTTTGCTTTTTATAATTGTATTTATTCAAAGGCCTAGAGCTAAACAGTCTCCATTTTAATTTTCAAATAATCACACATTCTTATTGGAAAATTCATCATAAGCTTCCAAAGCTTTTGCACTAAAGGCAAATGATGGGCCTCCACCCATAAATGTAGACATTTCTAAAGCTTCGCATACTTCTTCACGAGTTGCTTTAAGTCTAACAAGTGAGCGTATGTGAAAACCAATGCAACTATCACATCGAGTTGCGACAGCTATCCCTAATGCTATAAATTCTTTAGTTTTTTCATCTAATGCACCATTAGATTTTGCAGCTGCACCCATAGATGCAAATCCTTTTGCAGTCTGTGGGATCTCTTTCGAAAAAGTAGCAATATTTGCTTCAGTTTCGGCCATAAATTTTTTCCAGTTCATGATATGATCCTATTGATTTTCATTAGAGCCCATTTTACGTTCAAGCCAGCGAACGCCAGCACTTATAATTAAAACAAGAACTAAATATTCTAGAATTAGTAATGAATAAATTTCTAGAGGCCTATATTCGGTTACAACAATTTCGTTTGCTCGACGTGTTAATTCTTGCATTCCAATTACTGAAGCAAATGCACTCATTTTCACAATATATATAAATTGGTTTGCTAAAGGAGGAAGAATGCGACGGATTGCTTGAGGCAGAATTACATATCGCATTGTTTGTGCGTATGTGAGGCCGATTGAATGGGCAGCTTCTTTTTGGCCCTTTGCGATTGATTGAATTCCAGATCGGTATATCTCTGCTGTAAAGGCGCTATCAGAGATTGCTAAAGTTATGACAGCTCCCCAAAATGGATCGATAGGTATGTTTAGGCCCATTGATTTAAATATAATTGGAAGTCCATAAAATACCCAAAACAACATAGGCAATAAAGGTATAGATCTAATAAATTCCACATAAACCCGATTTATAATTCTCCAACCTTTTCGTGAAGATTGTCCAGGTAGGGCAACAAGTAATCCAAGATTTATAGAAATAAACGCCGCAACAATTGATATTAAAATAGTATTTCCAATTCCAGAAACTAAAAATTTGATGTTAATCCAACCTGATGGTGTAGCTGGGTTAATAACATACCAGCCCCAAACGTTTGAGGAACAACCCGAAAGAAAAATGAATGCTAAACATAAAAGGTAAATTTTTTTCATATTTTCTCTTAGTGTTTTAAAATTTGATTTAAGAATGTTTTGCAACGATCAGTTTTTGGAGACTTAAAAAATTCTTCTGTTGTGTTTTGTTCGACTATTTTACCTTGATCCATAAAGAGAATTTTGTCTGCTACTTTACGAGCAAATCCCATTTCATGAGTAACAACTATCATGGTCATTCCATCATTGGCCAATTCAATGATTACATCGAGAACTTCAGATATCATCTCTGGATCAAGAGATGAGGTAGGCTCATCAAATAGCATTACTTTAGGTTCCATACATAATGATCTTGCTATTGCAACGCGCTGTTGTTGCCCACCTGAGAGTTGAGCAGGCATTTTTTTTGCTTGATCTGGAATATGAACACGTTCAAGGAAATGCATTGCTATTTTGATAGCTTGATCCTTAGTTTTACCGCGCGTTTTCATGGGTCCTAAAATTAAATTTTCTAAAACATTCAAATGGGGAAAGAGGTTAAACTGTTGAAATACCATTCCAACATTACCTTGAATTGAGTTGATAGATTCCTGCGTATTTTTTAATTCTTTTCCATAAAGTGAAATTAAGCCACTTTGGTGTTCTTCGAGTTTGTTTATACAGCGAACAACAGTAGATTTTCCAGATCCTGAAGGTCCACAAATTACCACTTTTTCACCTGTGTTTACTGTAAGATTAATATCTTTAAGGACATGAAAGTTATCAAACCATTTATTCACATTTGTGAGACTTATTGCAGTGTTTTGCATCAATAACCTGAATATTAAAGTTTACTTGTTTGAATTTCGTACTACCTTAATTAAATCTAAACTTACATCAAGAACATAACATCCAAATAGGAGAAGACGATGAATAAATTTTTTAAAGCAGCAACAATAGCAATCATGGGGATTGTATTGTCAGGTGCAGCAAATGCGCAGTCTGCCTTAAACGAAATACTGAGTAGCGGTGTTTTAAAAGTTGGTACAACTGGAGATTGGAACCCTATGACTGTGCGTGATCCAGCGACAAACAGTTATAAGGGATTTGATATCGATATCATGGAAGAATTAGCCAAAGATTTAGGTGTCGAAATAGAATTTGTGCCAACTGATTGGAAAACATTAGTTAATGGCGTTGTTGCAGGACAATACCATATTACTGGTTCAGCATCAGTCTCACCCGCAAGAATGAAAGCGGCAGGATTTTCTGAAAGTTACATTTCTGTAGAATTCATTCCATTTACAGCAAAAGAAAATGCAGGAAAATTTGATGGTCATGATGCTATAAATCAACCTGGAGTAAAAGTTGCAACAACACTTGGAACATCTTTTGAGAAATTAGTAAGGGCTTGGTATCCAAAGGCCGACATCAAAGTAGTTGAAGCGCCAGCCCGTGGATATCAAGAAGTTTTAGCTGGAAGAGCTGATGTGTTTATTACTTCAAATATTGAAGGCGCAACTTTGCAGGAAAAATTTGGAGTAGTTCGTGTAAAGAATGCAGAAGCGCGTTCACCAACACCAATTGCAATGCTATTGCCTCAAACAGATCAAGTTTGGATTAATTATGTAAATAATTGGGTGAAGGTGAAAGAAGCAAAAGGATTTTTTGCTGCCAACAAGAAAAAATATGGCCTTTAATTAAAATCTAAATGGCAGGATCTACTTCCTGCCATTTTTTCCACCAGTTTTTAGGCAATCTAATTACTTCATATGTGTTTTTCTAAACTACCAAATCACTAATGATTTATAATTTAAAAATCTAATTTTTTGATTGAACTTGAGACCAAAAATCTCCTATTTCACAAAGTTTTCCTTTTCGAATTCCTGCTTTTGAATCCACTGATACTTCTGTGCCAGCAGTTGCATTTGAAGCTTCGATCATGGCGAAACCAATATTGCCATTATAATCAGGTGAAAAAACAGCAGAAGTAACTATACCAATTTTTTTACCATCTTTAAAAACTTCTTCTGGCATTGAAAGGGGTGGCATTTCAGAACCATCCATTTCAATTCCCAACAAACGTTTTTTTATACCATCTTTACGTTGCTTAAGGAGTGCTTTTTTACCAATGAACTCTACATTTGAGTCAAGCGATATGTATTTTTCCAATCCAATTTCTAATGGCGAATCTTCACGGTTCATATCGTTACCATAAGATAGAAGGCCAGCTTCTATTCTTTCAATTAGGTTAGGACAACCTGGCCTAATATTATATTTCTCACCTTTTTCCCATATTGTATCCCATAATTCCGGACCAAGCTGAGAGTCGTTTAAATAGATTTCAAATCCACCCTGTTTCGACCAACCTGATCTTGCTATATTCAACATTCGCCCATTGAATGGAAATTCTTTAAAATGAAAGAATTTTACATTTCTAATTTCTGTACCAAAAACATCAACCATCAAATCTTCCGCCATTGGCCCTTGTATTGCTAATGGAGAGACATCTGGTTCACAAATTTCTACATTTAGATCTAAACCCAAGGCAATACCTTGGACCCATAACAATAAGTCACTATCCGCAATCGAAAACCAGTATTTATCATCAGCTAGTCTAAGCGCTATAGGATCATTAATTATTGCCCCACTTTGGTCACAAATTGGGGCATAATAACAACGACCAGTTTGTGCATTAGTAAGATCTCTAGCAGATATCATGCATGCTAATTTATGAGCATCTTTACCAAGTAATTGTACTTGGCGTTCAACAGATACATCCCACATTTGTACATATTCTTTTAGATGTTTGTAATCTTCTTGCAAACTTTCAAATACAGTTGGCAACAACATATGATTGTAAACAGTAAAGCCTGAAACACCCAATTTAGATACTCGGGATGTAAAAGGCGTTGCTCTCAAACGCCTTGATGGGAAAATCATTGCACCAGCCATAAATGAACCTCCTAAAATTCATATGATATTATTTTTCGTATTATATATTTATCAAGATAGCATAGCTTTTTGCGACTTTTTAAGTGACACACTCGACTGGATACCAGATTTGATTTTTGAGCATTTATCCAAATTGGAGATTCGATCAATTGTAACGTTGGGTCATTTTAGAAACAAAAAAGCTAGGTCTATTGACATAATGTGCGTATAATCGGAATTCGTATAAAGAAATATTTAAATAGGAATATACAATGACGGGTGATTATAAATTTGATACCTTAAGTTTGCATGCTGGCTTTACACCAGATGAACGCCATGGATCTGCTGCAGTTCCAATTCATCAAACAACATCGTATGTTTTTAAAAACTCAGAGCACGCCGCCGCATTATATAATTTGGAAATAGGCGGCCATTTATATTCAAGAATATCAAATCCAACTGTTGCCGTACTTGAGCAACGTGTAGCAGCATTAGATGAGGGAATTGGTGCAGTTGCAACATCATCTGGAATGGCTGCTTTGTTTGTAACTGTATTAGCATTGTGTTCTGCAGGAGATCATATTGTGTCTTCATCTCAAATGTATGGTGCTAATATTAATTTATTTCAGCATACGCTCTCAAGATATGGAATTACTACGACGTTTGTTGCTCCTAACGATCCTGAAGCTTTTGCAGAAGCTATTCAGCCGAATACAAAAATGGTATTTGGAGAAGTTATTGGCAATCCAGGCTTAGACATAATGGATATCACACGTGTTGGTAAGATTGCTAATGATGCTGGAGTTCCATTAGTTATTGATGCAACATTTAATACGCCATATTTGCTAAAACCGTTAAAAAATGGAGCAAATATAGTTATACATTCTCTTACTAAATGGATGGGTGGCCATGGCGTTGCATTGGGAGGTATAGTCGTTGATGGTGGCAATTTTGACTGGGGTCAAAATGATAGGTTTCCAACTTTAACTGAGTCACATTTTGGTTTCCAAGGAGTGAATTTATATGAAGAGTTTGGTCCTGCAGCATTTATTAATCGCGTGCGAACAGAAGGTATGTATAATGTTGGACCATGCCTCTCCCCGACTAACGCTTTTCACCTAATGCAAGGTATTGAAACACTAAGCTTACGCATGGATCGACACATAGAAAATACTAAAAAAATGTTAGCCTTTTTATCTAGTCATGAAAGTATTTCCTGGATTAAACACCCAACATTACCCGAACATCCAGATTATGAAGTTGCTAAACGTCTTATGCCAAAAGGTGCAGGGTCAGTAATAGCATGTGGCTTAAAGGGGGGGCGTGAAGCAGGTCAATCTTTTATAGAAAGTGTTCAAGTCGCATCACATCTTGCAAATGTTGGTGATGCAAAAACGCTTGTTATACATCCAGGATCAACCACTCAAAGCCATTTGAGTCCTGAAGCAATGAAAGCTGCTGGATTAACCGATGATATGTTGCGAATTTCAGTTGGTTTAGAAGATTTTGATGATTTGAAATCAGATTTTGAACAGGCATTAAAGCGCGCTTCAAAAGCAAGGAGCTAAGCTATGAAAATTAATATAAATAATGAAGTAATATTTGCGTCAACTGGGGGAAGAGCATTTGAAATAAAAGGTCACCCTTTATGGTTCATACATGGATCTGGGCAAAGTCATCTTTCATTTATTTTGCAAGGGCGATTTTTTGCGAACCGAGGTTGGCCTGTAATATCTGCAGATATGCCATCTCATGGTTTATCATCTGGGGCTCCCTTGGCTACTATTGAGGCAATGTCTGATTGGCAAATAGCCCTGATGGATGAACTCGGTATAGAAAAAGTACAGATTATAGGACATTCTCAAGGTGGTTTGATCGGCTTGGATATGGCATATCGATATCCAGATAGAGTTTCACAATTATCATTAGTAGCAACAGCATTATCAATTCCTGTTAATAGTAATTTAATTGAAATGGCAAAAAATAAAGAACAATCTGCAATTGATGCAATGATTGATTGGGGGCATGGCCCTGAAGGTCATAATCACGACAATACAATGCCAGGCCAAAATCATCTTAATTTTGGCGTTCAGTTAATGGCTGCAAACAAATTAGGAGCATTACATGCTGATCTCAAGGCATGCGTTGATTACACAAATGGCCATATTGCAGCTGATAATATCTCGTGCCCTTCACAAATTATTATTGCTCAAAAAGATAAAATGACACCCATGAAATTTGGCTTAAAAGCAGCAGAAGCTCTTAACACAAACAATATTACCGTAATTGAAAACGCTGGTCATATGTTGCCCTCAGAACATCCAGAAGAAGTTAACCGTGCTTTACGCACATTTTTTACTAAGAGTTAAAATATGCCAGAATTTAAACAAATTGCAGTTATAGGTGCAGGTACAATGGGAAGTGGTATTGCTGCCCAAATTGCAAATGCAGGAAATAAAGTTTTATTGATGGATTTGCCGCGTGATGATGATCCTATTGGTGTATTGAAAGATGCAAAAAAGAGACTTTTAAAATCTGATCCACCTGCACTTGTTCATAAATCTCGCATTGATTTAATTGAAGTAGGTAATATTCGCGATGACTTTGATAAATTGGCAAATTGTGATTGGATTGTTGAAGCAATTGTAGAACGTTTAGATATTAAAAAAGAGTTATATAAACGACTTAATGAAGTTATAAATCCTAACTGTGTTGTAACCTCAAATACATCGACAATACCAATTTCTTTGTTGGTTGAAGATATGCCTGAAGATTTTCAAAAACGATTTGCAATTACGCATTATTTTAACCCAGTCAGATACATGCGTTTATTAGAGCTCGTTCGAGGTGCGAATACTGACGAAAAAATAATGGACCAACTTGCAGATTATAATGATCGGGTCATGGGAAAAGGTGTTGTTCGATGTAATGATACTCCTGGATTTTTAGGCAATAGAGTTGGTGTATTTGCACTTCAAGTTGGAATGGATGAAGCATCAAAAAATAAGCTTACTGTTGAAGAAGCTGATGCCTTAATGGGTAGGCCAATGGGTATACCTAAAACTGGTGTTTTTGGATTATACGATCTAATTGGTATTGATTTGATGTCTGATGTTGTAAACACACTAGGTGATATCCTTCCAGAAGATGATTTGTTTCATGAAGTTGGTACATTAAATAATCCTGTAATGCCTTTGATTAGAGATATGATACAAAATGGATTTACTGGTGATAAAGGTAAAGGTGGTTTTTATCGAATAGAAAATAAAACAAATTGTGCAGTTGATTTGACTAATGGCAAAATACGCCTTCGGCAGAAGACTTTACCAATAAGTGCTCAAAAAGCTGCTGATGCACAAGCTGCTGGGGACGAAACTTTAATAGTTATGATTAATGGTTCTGATAACCATGCAACCTTCTGCAAACGATTTTTAGCCCGTACTTTAGCTTATGCTGCAGATTTAATACCAGCAGTAACATCTAGTCCTCAAGATATTGATGATGCAATGAAACTTGGTTTTAATTGGGTCCGTGGTCCATTCGAATTGATTGATGCTTTAGGAGCAAATGTAGTTGTAAAATTAATTAAAGAGGCAGGTTTAACTGTACCAAAAGCCATATCTTTAAGTGAGAAAATTGGACCGTTTTATACTGTAAGTAAATCTAGTTTAAATGTATTAAATTTTGAAAATAATACATTTTATTCACCTGTTATTTTGCCTGAAAATACAATTCGTTTTCATATGACTAAACAAAGCATGACACCATTGTTAACCAATTCTGCAGCTAGCTTGTACGAGTTAAAAGGAAATTTGCGATTACTCGAATTCCATTCCAAGGCAAATGCACTCACGGCAGAATCTATGGAAATAGTTCTAGCAGCAGCTAAAAATCATGGGGATGGTATTATAATTCACAATGATGCACAGCATTTCTCAGCAGGAGTTGATTTGAACCGTTTCCGCTCACTTATTGAAGCTTCCAACTGGAATGGAATTGATGAATTTTTGAATAGTTTCCAACAATCTGTTAAAGCTCTTAAATATTCGCCTGTACCTGTTATTGGTGCACCTTCAGGATTATCTATTGGTGGTGGTTTTGAAGTTTTAGCGCATTGTGACAAACTTATTGCACATACAAATACAGTTTTTGGTTTAGTTGAGACTGGGGTTGGTGTTGTGCCAGGTGGGGGTGGAGTTAAAGAAACTTTATTACGCTGGTATCAAGCAACAGGAGATTGGGAGAAAGCTTCTTGGAATACATGGATGCAAATTGGCTATGGGCAAATTGGTACAAGTCCAGATCTTTCAGCTCGGATGCAATATTATCTAAAAGATAGAGATGTTGAGGTTCTAAACCGTGATAAATTAATGCATGTTGCTAGTACTGAGATGGCAAAATTACAAAAAGAATATCAACCACCAATTGAACCAGTTTTTGAACTTCCTGGATCTGCTATGATTAAAAAAATGTCTGACTTCATGCAAAATGGAATAAATGAAGGTTTATTTTTTCCTCATGATAAGACAGTAGCAATGCAAGTTGCTGAAATTGTAGTTAACAGTGCTGACGAAAATTCTATTACTGTATCTGAACAAGATATGTATGATCGAGAACGACGTGCATTTCTAAATTTGGCAAAAACACCAGAGACTATTGTTCGCATTTCCAGTCTATTGGATACTGGTGAAGCTATAAGAAATTAGGAGGCTATAATGAGCATTTATGACGATTTTGAAAAAAATTCTGCAAACCATGCAGCATTATCACCGCTTTCGTTTATAAAACGCACTGCATTAATGTTTCCAGATCGTGATGCCGTAATCTATGAAAGTCGTAATTATAGCTGGTCGCAATTATATAAACGATCAATTCAATTAGCATCTGCATTAAACAAGAATGGGGTTGGGAAAGGTGACACAGTTGCAATCCTCGCTGCTAATACTCCTGAAATGATTGAAGCGCATTTTGGTATTCCTATGTCCGGGGCCGTTCTAAATACTATAAATACGCGGTTAGACTCTGATACTATCGCATATATTCTTGATCATGGAGAAGCTAAGGTTTTTATTGTTGATGGTGAACTTGCTCCTCAGGCTGCAGAAGCAATTAAAGGACGAGATATACTTGTAGTTGATATCGCTGATTTGCAAGACAATCCAAATCCAAATCGAATTGGTACAATTGATTATTCTGATTTTATTAAATTAGGTAATGAAAGTGCAAACTGGGAAATGCCAACAGATGAATGGGATGCAATTGCACTAAATTATACCTCAGGCTCAACAGGTCGCCCTAAAGGCGTTGTTTATCATCATCGGGGCGCTTATTTGATGTCTATGGGAGTAATTTCTGATTGGGGATTACCAAGGCATCCAAAATACCTTTATACAGTCCCGTTATTTCACTGTAATGGATGGTGCCATGGCTGGGCTATGGCTGCTTTGGCTGGAACCATTGTATGTACGCGCGCTATTACACCTGCAGTCATTTACAATGCAATAAGTGAACACGGCATTTCGCACTTTGGAGGTGCGCCAATAGTTTTAGGAATGATTTTAAATGCAAATGATAATGACCGAAAAAAATTCAATTATACAGTAAATGTAATGACTGCTGGTGCACCACCTCCAGCCGCAGTTTTAGAAGGCATTGAAAAACTTGGCTTTAATGTTACGCAAGTTTACGGGTTAACTGAAACATACGGACACACAGTTATGTCTACTTGGAATAGTGATTGGGATGATTTGCCGCAGCATCAACGTGCAATAATGAAATCACGACAAGGAGCAGGAATGGTTCATACTGATGGCTTGCGTGTAGTTGATCCCAACGGAATAGATGTCCCAGCAGATGGTGAAACATTTGGAGAAATATTAATTCGTGGCAATACTGTCATGAAGGGATATTTGAAAAACCCAAAAGCAACATCTGAAGCTTTTGCAGATGGCTGGTTTAGATCTGAAGATTTAGCCGTAATGCATGCAAATGGCTATGTTGAAGTTAAGGACAGATTAAAAGACATAATAATATCAGGTGGTGAGAATATTTCATCTGTTGAAGTCGAAGGTATTTTACATCGACATGAGGCTGTTGCTCTAGCTGCTGTTGTCGCAATGAAAGATGAAAAGTGGGGTGAAGTACCTTGTGCTTTCATTGAATTAAAAGATGGAAAATCTGTAACTGAAAACGAAATTATATCTTTTTGCCGCGATCATCTTGCTGGTTTTAAACGCCCTAAAAAGGTTGTATTTGGAGTACTCCCAAAGACTGCAACAGGTAAGATTCAGAAATATGAATTAAGAAATAATATCTGATTTACCCGCGAAGATTAGTTCTGGAATTTTATTTGAGTTACTTGCCTTTCCAAACTGGTTTACGCTTTTCTGAAAATGCTTTTGCACCTTCAAGTTGATCCTCTGATGTATAAAGAGTTTTCACAGTGGGAAGCTCACTTGATGTTATAGTGTTTAATGCATCCTGAAACTTCATGTTCTCGGCTTCACGAACGACTTCTTTAATTGCAGCGTAAACTAAAGGTGGACCAGCGGCCAATATTTTAGCCATATTTCGGGCTTCATTCATTAATTCTTCTGCAGGGTGAATTTGATTTATTAATCCCCAACGTGCAGCTTCCTCTGCATCAATCCACCTTCCTGTAAATAGCATTTCCATTGCAATGTGATAAGGAATACGCTTTGGTAATTTTATTGAAGCTGCATCAGCAACTGTTCCTGAGTTTATTTCTGGTAAAGCAAATTGGGCATGCTCTGCAGAAAGAATAATGTCTGCAGATAATGCCAGCTCTAATCCACCTCCACAACAAATGCCATTTACTGCAGCAATAACGGGTTTGTTTAGATTTTTTAGTTCTTGAAGTCCTCCAAACCCACCTTGGCCATAATCACCGTCTACTTCGTCACCATCCGCAGCAGCTTTCAAATCCCATCCTGGGCAGAAAAATTTTGGGCCAGCTCCTGTAATTATAGCTACACGGAGTTCTGGATTGTCTCTAAAACTTGCAAAAATATCTCCCATAATTCTGCTTGTTTTTAGATCTATGGCATTAGCTTTTGGTCGATCTAAAATGACTTCTAAAACATGACCGTCTTGAATTGTTTTGATTGGACTTTCAGTCATTTTTTTCTCCTATTTTTATTAGTGCATCAGCTACAAGGGCATCTAGTTCTCTACATATGAGTGGGTTGATTTCAACTTCTGATATTTTCCCATGATTAGAAATAACGAAATTTTGAACATTTTGAATTGTTTTTAATATGCAATTTATATCGGGAGATGGTGCACCTCTATACCCTAAAAACAATGGCCACATTTTGAGTGTTTTTAATGATTTTAAAATGTCTTCATTATTTGCGGGTATTAATAAAGAAATTTTATCATCGAATATTTCAGTGAGCTTTCCTCCTGAAGCAATTGTTAAAACATAACCATGAGCTTCATCTAAAACTACTCCAACTAACAATTCTATTAAACTATCAGCAATCATCTTTTCTATTAAAAATGTTTCGCTTGGCATAACTTTTGCAGCATTAAGGATATCAGTTTGATTTTGTAAATTTAACGCAACAAGTCCTGCTTCGGTTTTATGGGCGCTACCTTCGCCTTTCAAAACAACTGGGAACCCAACATTATTTGCAGCATCTTTGATGTCTTCATAATTAGATACCGTTTGTGAAATTGGTAGTTGGATATCAAATTCGCCAAGCATTTTTTTTGCTGTCGCTTCAGTTAATACTTTTAAATTTAATGGGATGATTGGTGGTAAAATATTTTCAGATTTCATTTTTGAATAAGTTGCGAATTTGGCAATGGAATCTAAAGCACTTTCGATACCACCAAACGGAATAATACCTTTTTCTAATAATTCTTTTGCAATCTTTTCTGGTAAGGTATCTGAAATGGAACCAACAACTCCAATCTGGCATCCTGTTTTGTTTTTTGCCTCAACAAGGGAAGGAATGACATCAACCCACATTTGTGGATCACATCGATCAATGCGTGGGAAGTCTAAAACTAATAAACCAATGCAGTCTGAATCTTTTAGTGCAGCAATAAAAGTTTGGGTCATTGCCTCCCAATTACCCCAAATATAAGTATGGTAATCTAAAGGATTTGCTAATTTTACCATTTTTCCCAAGGTATTTCGCAACCTTGCAGATTGATTTTTGCTCAGTGGTGGGAAATTAATTCCTACTGCCTGCCCTATGTCAGCCATCAGGCTTGCTTCACCTCCAGAACAAGACATTGATAAGACCTTATTATTTGGTTGCTCCCCAACTACATGTGCTAATTTTAATGTTTCTAAAAATATGGTTAGATTTTGCACTTGAACCACACCCAAACGATTGAATAAAGCAGTTGCGCCAGCGTTACTTCCAGCGATTGATGCAGTATGGGAAATCGTTGCAGCTTGCGCCTGATCGGAGCTTCCAACTTTTAATATAATTATTGGTTTTCCTAGATTGTTGGCGATATGTACCATTCTTTCAAATTCAACAACATCTTTAATCCCTTCAATGTGAAGCCCTAAAGCTGTTACACGTGGATCTTTCAAAAATTCAGTAGCCATTTCTGCTAAACTTACTTGAGCTTGGTTCCCAACAGAAGAGATGAAAGCAATTGGAAGTCCTCGCTTTTGCATTGTCAAATTGATAGCAATATTCGAGGATTGGGTAATAATGGCTACGCCCGTTTTTACCCGTTCGCCACCATGCTGATCTGGCCAAAGAAGTGACCCATCAAGGTAGTTTATAAACCCATAACAATTTGGACCCAAGATAGCCATTTCACCAGCAGCCAGTACTAACTGGCGTTCTAAATCAGCACTCGTTGCATCTTCTGACACAGACTCTGAAAACCCACTTGCAAAACAAACAGCACCTTTTGCTTTTATGGAATTTAATGATTTTATTACTTCAATTGTTGTAAATCTATTTACGCCTATGAAACTTGCATCTGGTCCGTATGGAAGATCTTCCACAGTTTTGAAGCAGGTAATTCCATTGATTTCAGTACGTTTTGGATGAACTGCCCAAATAGCACCCTGAAAGTCCATTTTTCTGCATTGTTCAATAACATTTTCACACCATGATCCACCACCTATTACGGCAATAGATTTGGGATGTAATAAGCTTCCAAGGTTATTCATTTATGCACCCAATGGGCGAAGTAATTCACGACTAATTATATGGCGTTGAATTTCAGATGTTCCATCCCAGATACGTTCTACTCGGGCATCTCTCCAAAACCGTTCAATAGGAAAATCATCCATTAAACCCATCCCACCAAATATTTGTAATGTTTTATCAGTTACACTTGCTAAAGTTTCTGAGGCAAATACTTTTGCGCTTGCGATTTCTCGATTTGATGGTTGTCCCTGATCAAGCATCCAAGCAGATTTTAATGTCAATAAATCTGCAGCGTCTATATCTGTTATCATGTCAGCAATCTGAAAGCCTACGCCCTGGAATTTTCCAATTGCTTGCCCAAATTGTTTTCGTTCTGCAGCATAATTAAGTGCATAATCAAAGCATCTTCTAGCTCGACCAACTGAAAATGCTGCAACTGTTATTCTTGTTGCATAAAGCCATTCATTCATTACGGCAAAACCACCATCAATTTCGCCTAAAACAGCCTCTTTTGGTAAGCGACAGTTATCAAAGTCTAAAATGCAATTTTTATATCCCTTATGGCTAACTGAATTATATCCATTTCGAACTTCAAAGCCTTTTGTTCCGCGGTCTACTAGAAATGTAGTAATCCGTTTTTTTGGACCGCGCGGTGTTTCGTCAACACCAGTTGCAACAAATACTATGAAAAAATCAGCATGCTCAGCACCAGATATAAAGTGTTTTGATCCATTAATAATCCAATCTGAGCCATCGGATATAGCGCTGCATTTCATTCCGCGAACATCACTTCCTGCATCTGGTTCAGTCATGGCCAATGCATCTGTGATTTCACCTTTTACTGCTGGTAGAAGATAGCGCTCTATTTGTTCATCTCGACACGCCATAAGAATATTTTGAGGTCTTCCAAAAAAATGAGTTAAGGCCATAGACCCTCTACCTAGTTCTCTCTCAACAAGTGTAAAATCAAGATGGCTTAAACCTGCGCCACCCACACTTTCAGGAAAGTTACAGGCATAAAAACCTAAATCTATAACTTTTTGTTTTATTGATTGGCCTAATTCTATAGGAACATTTCCCGTTCGTTCTACTTCAGCCTCATGAGGGTAAATTTCTTTTTCAACAAAATCACGTACAGTATCAACGATCATTTCTTGCTCTTGTGATAATCCAAAATTCATTATTTTTCTCCCCTCGGATCTTCAATTTTACTGTGAGCAGCTGCAATTCTTTCTAAGTTGGTAAGAACATCTTTTCGTGGTTCACATGCACGTCTTGTTTCTAAGCTAACATGAATTAACATTTGTTCCCCAGTAGCCATTAAATTACGATCATCGCCGAACATTTGATGGAATAAACGCATTTTTTTTCCTTCGCCTTGAAGGATAAATGATTTCACATGAATGTTTGATCCTGCGTGGGTCTCAGCTAGAAACTTAATTGAAATATCTACGGTAAAATAGCTTAGTCCAGATGCAATGTATGCTTCATTTGCCCCCACTGTTTTCATAATTATATCAGCAGCATCAGAAAAAATTTGTCCGTATCTGCTTTCATTCATATGTCCATTGTAGTCTGTCCAATCGTTTGGAATAACTCTATTGATGGTGGTAATGGGGCCATTATATTCTGAAGGCAATTCTGGTTTTATTATTTGTTCATGTTTATTAATTAAAGCACCTGCAGCTGTATTTTCATTTTTTAATGAACGAAGAATAGCTATTAAATTGTTATCACGTAATCTCTCTAGTTCCCGAATAGATTTATGTCCTGATTGCATATCAGATTGGTTAGCGATCTGCTCAATTAAATCATCAGTAAGTTCAGGAACATCCATAAGTTTAGTCCATGGCCATTGTAAACATGGACCAAATTGAGAAATGAAATGTGCCATTCCTTCTTCTCCACCGGCTATCCTATAGGTTTCGAATAATCCCATTTGAGCCCATCGCAATCCAAAACCATATCGAATGGCATCATCTATTTCTTGAGTTGTGGCAATTCCATCCTTTATGAGCCATAAACCTTCGCGCCAAACAGCTTCTAAAAATCTATCTGCAATATGTGCATCAATTTCTTTTCTAACGTGTAATGGGAACATTCCTAGGGAAGTTAATATTTCTTTTGCTTTATTTATAATAGCTTCTGAATTTGCAGGAGAGGGAACTAGCTCAATTAACGGTAACAAATAAACTGGATTAAAAGGGTGTGTAACAATAATTGAATCAGGTCTTTTGGATTCTTCTTGAAGTTCTGATGGTTTGAATCCTGATGTTGAAGAGCCAATAACTGCATCAGAGGATGCATAATTTATTATTTCATTAAACACTTTATGTTTGAGCTCTAATCTCTCGGGCACACTTTCTTGGATCCAAGTAGCTCCATCAACTGCATCTTTTATATTTTCACAAAACTTAAGTGATCCTTCAGTAGGTAAATTGACATCATACAACATTGGCAAAGCATGCCGTGCATTTTCTAAAACTGCTTTTATTTTGCGCTCAGATTCAGGATCTGGATCATATAAATTTACATCCCATCCATTAAGCAAAAATCTTGCAAGCCAGCCCCCACCAATAACACCACCACCAATTATTGCTGCTTTTTTTTCCATTTTTTTCTCATTTTATAAATGTCTTAATTAAGTTTTGTTTTATGCTAAGTAATAGCCTCTGTGTGGCCATCAACGGCTAAGGCTTGGCCAGAGATTTTCATGCCAGATGGACTATCTAAAAAGTGAATCATATTCGCGATATCATCTGCAGTTACCCATGTTTTCAATGATACAGCTGAAACATAATCATCGCGTATTTTTTGCTCATCAACACCTCTCGCCTTAGCTTCATTTTGCACCACACGGTCCATCCGATCACCTTCAACAGCACCAGGACATATGCAATTCACGCGAATACCATCGCTTCCCATTTCCATCGCTAATGTTTTTGTTAATCCTACAATTCCCCATTTTGCTACGGCATATGGACTGCGATAGGGGTAACCGAACAATCCTGCAGATGATGACAAAAGAATTACTAAGCCAGATTTATTTTTGCGCATATGTTTTGCGGCCCATCGAACTAATAAAAACGTACCGTTCAATGTTGTGGCGAGTGTATCTTTCCAGTCTGAGTAATTTAAATCTTCAATTAAAGCTGCAGGACCACCTATACCAGCACCAGCGATTACAACATCAACACCATTTAAAAATTCATTACATGCAGTAAAAAAATCATCCATTTCTTGCTCGTTAGTTACATTTGCACACATAGCTAGTGAATTGGGGTATTTCTTTTTGAATGTTTGGATCGCGTTTGGATCAATATCACAAATTGCAACTTTTGCGCCTTCTGCAAGATAGTTTTTTGCTATGACCAAGCCAATTCCTGCAGCTCCAGCAGTTATGACTACTCGCTTTTTACTCATTTGGGAGACCGTTTTACTAAATTTAGTTTTTCGCGAGTTTCTTCTGGGGTCATGATTGAACTGCCCATAGCTTCTATTATTGTTACAGCGCGTTCTACTAGTGCTTCATTTGTCGCTAATTGGCCCTTAGCCAACCATAAGTTATCTTCTAGTCCAACACGTACATTACCACCTGCTAAAACTGATGCTGCAACATATGGCAATTCATTGCGACCAATGGAAAATGCAGACCAATTCCAGTCATTTGGTACATTGTTCACCATAGCCATGAATGTATTTAAATCATCCGGCGCACCCCAAGGAATACCCATACATAATTGAACAAGTGCTGGAGACTTTAATATTCCTTTTTCCACCAAATTTTTGGCCAACCATAAATGCCCTGTATCAAAGGCTTCAATTTCTGGCTTTACTCCTAAGTTTTCCATCATCGACCCCATGGCTTCCAACATGCCGGGCGTATTTGTCATCACATAGTCTGCTTCTGCAAAATTCATTGTTCCACAATCTAGAGTGCAAATTTCAGGTAAACATTCGGCTATATGTGCTACACGTTCTTCTGCACTAGCCATATCTGTTGAATTTGAAAGTGGTAACGGACTGTCAGGCGATCCAAAAACCATATCACCGCCCATTCCTGCTGTTAGATTCAGAACCATATCTACTTCAGAATCTCTAACGCGGTCAGTAACCTCACGATAAAGCTTCAAGTCACGTGATGGCACACCTGTTTCAGGATCCCTGACATGGCAGTGAATAATTGCGGCACCAGCTTTTGCAGCTGCTATAGCACTTTCAGCAATCTCTTTTGGACTTCTTGGTACGTGAGGGCTTCGGTCCTGTGAGCTCCCAGAGCCTGTGATTGCACAAGTGATGAATACTTTTGAGTTCATTGAGAGGGGCATATTAATATCCTTTGATTATTATAAATTATCGTAATCCTCTTGCATTAAGTGAGTATGCACTATTAGACATAAGATATGCAAAATTTACCAATGCTCAAATCTTTTCCGATTACTATCGATTTTTTAGTTTATGATCGGTTTTCAAATCATTGCATGGCAAATTGTTTAGAGCCTTTCAGAGCAGCAAATACCTTAAGTGCAAATGATGTTTATGAATGGAATTTTGTAACACTTGACGGATTATCTGTTCAAAGTTCTAGTGAATTAAGACTAATGCCAGATCAAAAATTTGGTGAAACGAAACGAGCAGATTTTTTATTCATTATAGCTTCATACGATTTTCGAAGACATGATAGTGAGGCTTCAAGGCGAGCGCTTCGGGCAGCAATGAAGCGATATAAAAATATTATAGGATTAGATTCTGGTCCATGGATGATGGCCGGGGCTGGTATAATAGATAATTATCGTGCGACAGCTCATTGGGATATTATTGATGAATTTTCAGAAGAATTTGTAGAGGTTAATGTTGAACGGCAAAAATATATTTTTGATGGAAATATAGGGACTTGTGGTGGAGGAATGGCTGCTTTTGACCTCAGTCTGTCAATCATAAGAGAAATTAATGGTGTCACAGTTGCGCTCGACGTTGCTTCTATGTTTTTGAGTGGAGCTGATTTACCTCAAGAGTATAGAACAAATACCGTTTGTAAGATTCATGAGGTGCAAAAAGCTTTGGAAATAATGCACGAAAATATTGAAGATATTTTAACAATACCGAATATTGCAAACAAAATTGGTATTAGTTCTAAGCAATTACATAGATTTTTTTTAAAAGATTTAGGGCAGTCACCAAAGAAAGTTTATTTAAACATAAGATTATCATTTGGAAGGCATCTTTTACAGGCGACACAAAAGCCTATCAATGAAGTTGCTTTAAGGTCAGGGTATGAAAATGTTAGTGCATTTTCCCGCGCTTTTAAGATGCGATTTGATCAAACTCCTAGTGAATATAGGAATCATTTTAATTAAAAACATATTAGCTTTATTTGTGTCTAATAAAAAGTAAGTTTGTTAGGTAACGGTTTTTTTTACAGTATTAATAAATCTTTTAACGGTCTCAGAGTTCCCTGATTTTCTATATGAAACATATAGATCTATTAGGTCTTTGGATGGTTCAAATGGAACTAAGGAAACACCAGGTGGAGTTATATTCTTTACCCAAGCTGGCGCTAATGCAATACCAAGGCCGTGCGCTACAAACTGAAGTAAAGTGGACTTATCGATAATTTCACAGACAATATTTGGTTGAGCGCCAATTTTCCGAAAACCATTCCATAAAGCTTCGTGCAGTATTGGTCGAGCATGTTTTGGGTACCCAACTATTGGTTGATCTACGATGTCAGATACTGAAAGGGAAGCAGAACGTGAAAGTGGATTAGTATCAGCAAGAACGACTACGATAGGTTGGCGATGTAGAAGTTTGCTCGTGATAAAATCGTCCTCTTGAGCAGTTCTAACAAATGCTACGTCTGTACGATGAGCAATTAACTCCTTTGAGTGCTGTCCTGAAGAAGAAATTTCCAATATTTGCACATGTGCAGTTGGATCTATTTGGCGAAATTTAAGTAAAGTCTTTGGTAGCAAAATTGAAATTGCTTCATCAACGCCGCTTACACGGACATTGTGTAGGTCAGACTCAGCTGTATGGATAACATTAGAAACTGATTTTTCAATATCAGAAAGTATTCTCTTTGCATCCTGAAGGAACTCTGATCCGGCTTGGGTCAGGCTGACTTGACGGGTTGTTCTAAAAAAAAGCCGTGCGCCAAGTTCGTGCTCTAATGCAGAAACACGTTCAGATAGAGCCGGTTGGCTCAGCCCCAAAAGAACACTAGCTCTTCTGAAGTGAAGTTCTTCAGCAACGGCTACGAAGCATTCCAGTTGTCTTATGTCCAATCAGATACCCTTTGTTAATTTATTTGATTACATTCACGCGCATTCTATCGTTTAATTGGGTTTCAAAATTATGAATTGCATTTGTATATTCCAATGTATCCAAAGTATCATCTCTCCCACGGATCAATGATGTTTGAGTAGATGTATCCATCTCAAACGGTATCAAAATCTCACCTGCTTTTATTGTTTGTCTCACAAGATCAATAGATATCTCTTCACCACTTTTATTTTTTGAATACTCTAAGAGTGTGTCTCTTAACTCACTAGAAACTATAGGGAGTGCAAGGCCATTTTTTCGTGCATTATCATAAAATATTCCAGCGAAACCTGTTCCTATGCATGCATTAATTCCAAGCTGGCGCATGCCCCAGACCGCATGTTCGCGGCTTGAGCCACACCCAAAATTATCACCAACCACTAAAATATTTGCTTGTTTCCAAGGAGCTTTATTTAAAATAAATTCTGGACGTTTTTCTCCTGTATTATCAAAACGTAAATCTGCAAAAGTTCCATCTGCCAAGCCTTCTCGAGTGATCGTGATAAGAAAACGCTTTGGCATAATAACATCAGTATCGACGTTGGCCAGTGGCAATGGGGCGGCTATGCCTTTGATAGTTGTATTCATGTGCTTTTCTTTCATTTAAAGTTACGTACGTCAACCAAATGACCGGCTATGGCGGCTGCGGCAACCATTGCTGGTGACATCAGGTGGGTGCGTGCACCGCGGCCTTGTCGCCCTTCAAAATTTCTGTTGGTTGATGAAGCAACTCTTTCGCCATCCATAGCGATGTCATCGTTCATGGCTAAACACATAGAACATCCAGCTTCAGGACGCCATTCGAAACCAGAAGTTTCAAAAATACTACGGAGCCCTTCAGCTTCAGCTTTAATACGCGTCATGGCAGAACCGGGTACGACTATTGCTTCAACACCTTTTGCAACTTGTCTGCCATCTAGTATTTTAGCGGCCTCTCGTAGATCCTCTATTCGACTATTTGTACAAGAGCCTATAAATGCCGTGTCGATAACGATCGATTGAGCCGATTGACCTTCGTCTAGCCCCATATATTCTAGTGACCGCTCTAAGGCTTTTTTAGCTTTAGGGGAAACATAGTCTTGGGCAGAAGGTACATGTGCAGTTATTGATATTGATTGATCTGGACTAGTTCCCCATGTGATCAGAGGTTCGATATCTGCTCCAGAAATCGTGACCTCTTGATCAAATATAGCATTGGGATCGCTCACCCATTTTTCCCCTTTAAATTCAAATTGGCCACTATGAGGGTGGCCTTTCAGTGCTTTTTCAGTGGTTTCATCTGTTGCGATTAATGCCGCGCGTGCTCCTAACTCAACAGCCATATTACAAATAGTCATTCGACCAGCCATGTTAAGATTACGAATGGCAGAGCCAGAAAATTCCACTGCAAAGCCATTAGCGCCACCTGCGCCAATCACTTGGACAACCTTCATAATAATGTCTTTGGCTGTTACTCCAAGTGTCGTGTCTCCATCTATAGTGACGCGCATAGTTTTCATACGTTTATAACGAAGTGTTTGGGTGGCTAAAACATGTTCTACTTCAGAAGTGCCAATGCCAAAACCTAATGCACCAAATGCCCCGTATGTTGTAGTATGACTGTCTCCACAAGCGATCAGCATGCCAGGTACAACAAGCCCTTGTTCTGGAACCACTATATGTTCAATGCCTTGCCTAGGATCTCCTAGTCCGTAAAATGCAATCTCGTGAGTAGTGCAATTTTTTTCAAGATTATCTATCAGCAACTTAGATTGCGCATCATGTGCTTCAACGCTACGGGTGGCGTTAACATGGTCTATAACTGAAAGATGTGCTTCTGGCCTCCATACATTTAATCCTTTGCTTTCTAATCCGGAGAAAGCCTGTGGGCTTGTATATTCATTCATTATATGAAAATCGACGTAAATGAGCATATCGCCATCTGGTAGATCACAAACTTTATGTGCGTCCACAAGTTTGTCATATAGGGTTCGTGTCATTGAGCAGTTTCCTTCTTATGGATGGGATACTGAGAAAAGAATTCTAACATGTGTTTTGTGACTTCTTGTGGTATCTCCTCAGCCATATAATGTGTTGCAGCAAGCGCTTCACCTTCGACATGAAGTGCACGTTGTCGCCAGAGATCTAGTGCATTAAAACAAGATTCAATAACTCCAAATTTCGCCCAAAGGGCCAAAATGGGCATCGTAAGTTTTTTTCCTTGGTCCGCATCGTCATGCTCTATATCAATGCTCGCAGCTGCACGGTAATCTTCACAGGTCGAATGTATTGTGTTGGGATCTTTAAAAGAAGCTAGATATTCTGCTAATGCTTCTGGGGAAAATGGATTTTGACCGTGTGCTTGATTTAAACACTTTAACTTCCAAAATCCTTCTGGATCTGCTGAGATCATTTTTTCAGGCAATGGATTTGGTTGTGTTAGAAAAAACCAGTGCCAATATATCTGCGCAAAATTTGCACTAGTACCAGCATACATTTCCCGTGTAGGTGCAATATCTAATAATACCATGGCTTCAATACGATCGGGGTAGTCAAGGCCAAGTCGGTGTGCAACTCTAGCCCCTCGATCGTGGGCACCAACCAAAAATTTATTGTGTCCCAATCGTTTCATCATGGCGACTATATCCTTTGCCATGGCTCGCTTTGAATAAGGATAGTGATTTGCGTCAGAGTTTGGCTTGTCAGAGGCGCCATATCCTCGCAGATCTGGACAAATAACTTGATAAGATCCTGAAAGAATTGGCGCCACAGCATGCCACATTGCTGATGTTTGAGGGTAGCCATGAAGAAGGACGATTGGCTTTGCATTTTTTGGGCCAGAGCGGCGAACAAATAAATTTGCGCCATCTCCTTCAATATATTCTTCTACAAAATCCTCAAACATTTAAAACTCCATATAGAAATTAAGCTTATTTTATTATACAGGTTTAATAGGAATGTTTAATCGTAAAAACTGATTAATATTTACGACTATTATTTTTTTGTAAATTTATGTGGTTCTCTCATTTTTTGAATGTGGCTTGAGCTAGCACGTAGTTAATAAAGAAATCATTTTTTAATTTATCGAAAATCTTTGGGTTTGATATTGTAGCGAGCCAAACGGTCATAAAAAGTTTTACGGGGCAACCCTAATTTAGTTGATGCTAATGTTGCTTTCCCATTTGTTTTTCTTAGTGTTTCACATAATACTAAAGCTTCAAAATTATAGAGTTGATCTGCTAAAGTCTCATCTTCTTTTGGATACGAAAGGTCAATATTAAGTAAAAATTTTCGTGCAAATTTCCTAAGTTGTGGTATGTTCCCGGTCCAACTTTTTGACATAATTTCTGCATATATTGTTTGTGGGATATTTGGCATATCTAAGTTTAAATGTCTAACTTCTTCTCTAAGAACCTGTTCAAATAACATTGGTAGATCCTTACGCCTTGAACGTAAATTTGGTATTGATAGTTCAATAGGATCTATAATTTCGATTAATTTTTTAATTTTCACATCTTCAATTAGTTTTGAAAATGGCAGTCGGCTTGAGATCAATATTCGTATATTCTGGTTGTTTATTAAAATATTTTTCAATATTTCATGATCACGTACCGTAGCTAAGTGAAGTGATTGTATTGATAAATTTATAATATCTTTTGTTTGAAGTATCTCATTTAAAGAATTTGAAGATGAAGCAAAATTATGAGTTCTAAATATTGCACTTTCTCTTCCTAAAGTATGAAGTGTAAATGCGGCAAGTTTTTTGCGAACACCTTCTTCACCAGAAATAAGGACGTGTGACGATATCGATCCAAGTTTTCTCAATAGATTTTGTAAATTTTTACTTGGCTTTGATTGACCTGGAAAGTTTAATACTGCGGGATCATTACGTTGGATTTCGCGCTCTAATTTTCTTTTTTGCAGTATAATATTTCTATATTCAAAAGCACGATGAATTGTATCCATGAGCTTATCTCTTGGGCAAGGTTTTTCTAAGAAATCATAGGCACCACTTTTTATTGCTTGCAATGCCATTGGAACATCTGCCTCACCTGTGAGCATTATTGTTGGCAATTCATTATCTACAGATTTTACGTAAGCTAAAACGTCAAAACCATCATTTGTGGGCATTCGAATATCTGATATGATAACACCTGAAAAATTTGCACGAATGTTTCGCTTAGCTTGCATTAGACTATTTGCCGCAATAACTGTAATTTCTTCAAGATCAAGAGTTTGTGTTAATGACAATCGCATTGCATCATCGTCTTCAATTAAGATAACTTGTTTGATCATGATAACATTTTACCATCAGCTACACGAAGTTTAATGATGAACTCTGCACCACCAGATTTGTAGTTTGAACAACTCATTTCACCACCAAAGCTTCCCACAATGCCATACGATATCGAAAGGCCTAAGCCCATTCCTTTGCTCGCCCCAACTTCTTTTGTGCTGTAAAATGGTTCAAAAACTCGTCCAGGATCACTTAACCCATCACCTGTATCTCTTACTGACATTATTACATCTGATTTTGATTTTAATATTTTAATAGAGATCTTTTTATTTTTCTTATTTTGCATCGAATCTATTGCATTTGTTAAGAGATTAATGACGACTTGTTGTAAACGTACGTGTCCACCCATTACCATTATTTCTTTATCTTCAGGGTGCCATTCAATATCAACTTTCTCAAAATCGATACGCGATTTAGATAAACTTAGCGTTTCTTTTATTACTTCCTGCAGGTCAATAGCTTCAATTGTTTCTTTTTCTTTACGCGCAAACGCGCGCAAAGATTTTATAATTCGAGTTATCCTATTGATTTGTGTGCCTATCAAATCAAAATTAATTCTAGCATCTTCAATTTTATTTAAATCTAACATTTTAGCACCATTTTCAGAAAAATTCTGCATAGCTGCCAATGGCTGATTTAATTCATGACTGATGCCAGCTGAAATTTCTCCAAGTGCTTTTAATTTGCCCGCTTGAACCAATTGAAATTGTGCTTTTTTTAGTTGAGCAGTTCGTTTTTCTACTCGTGCTTCCAATTTTGCATTTGCTGCTTCTTCAATTGCTAATTTGTCTATTAACCTTTGTCTGCGAAGCCAAAGTGACCAAAGTCCGGAACCTAGTGCAAAAAAGATTGCAGCGGTAAGGCCTGCTTGGACTCTAGCAGAAAATTTAGTTACCTGAGTTGACATAAATACTTGAGTAGTCATCTCTAAGCGAGGTATGTATTTCGAAAGTATTAGTGCTTCTTTTGGGAGTTCTTCAGTATTAAAAAACTTTAAAATAGTATGATTTAAGAGCATTGATTTTTTATAGTCAAAGAATTTTGAAATTTGGTTTCTTTCATAATGTTTTGTTTCCAAGAACGGTTTATCTAAAGAGCCAAGTCTTCGTAATGCCATACTTGGTCTATTAGTTATAAATGCAACATCATTAGCATCAAAAAAAGCTAATGATACGTCATCAACATTCCATTGATATTCAAGCGATGGTATGTCTACCTTGATTATGACCACTCCTTGGGGTGATAAAGAACTAGTGTAAATTCCCCTAGCTATAAAAATAGTTCTAGCAAGTGTTTGTTTATCCACTGCATAAAAGTATCCTAAGCGACCATTTAATGCTGCTTGAACGTAGGGTTCATTGGGATTTATACTTTTTTCGGTAGGTTTACCTGAAACTAGCTTTGATGATGCAATTACATTGCCAGTTTTATTTATTAATAATATTTGTTCTGAGCCTGATAGAAATACGGTACTTTGTACCAGCTCATCGATAGATTTTATATCAGAATTTCCCTCAAAGGCTTCAATAATTTTTGGGTTGCGAGCAAGAAGGTTTGATAGTTGTTTAAAGCTAGCCAATTGCTCTAGTAAACGGTTGCTAGATTGATCAATTCTTACTTTTGCTGTTTCACTTAATCTATCCAAACCTAATTGTAATGAATAAAAATACGCCCCTGTTACAATTGTTGATGAAAGTATTATGTATAAAATAGCATAGATATTTTGAACTGATTTTTTGTGCATTTTGATTCGCTTACATTTCGAGATAATCATAATGGTCATTTGAATTTTATCATACATGTTTTGTGTGATTGTTCGCACAAAGGGATATAATATCTGTATTTATATTTCTAAGTAAATGATTAGAAACAATAAAATTTTTAATTTAAAAATGATTTGCAATAAAAAATCTTTAGAAGCAATCAATGATGCGGGGAGTACCCCTTATTTCAATTGGGAGGAAATAATGAAAATATTTTTAAAAGCTGCATGCGTTGCAGCAGTAGCAGTAGTGCCGTCTATCGCAACAGCAGCATGTGATAGTGGTGAAATAGTTATCAAGTTCAGTCACGTTACTAATACTGACAAACATCCAAAAGGTATAGCTGCCACACTCTTGGAGCAGCGAATTAATGATGAGATGAATGGTAAGGCCTGTATGGAAGTTTATCCAAATTCTACACTTTATAATGATAATAAAGTACTAGAAGCCCTGCTTCAGGGTGATGTTCAACTAGCCGCACCATCTTTATCAAAATTTGAAAAATTCACAAAACAGTTCCGAATTTTTGATTTACCATTTATGTTCAAAAATATTAATGCAGTTGATGCATTCCAAGCATCTGAAACTGGTCAAGCTATGCTAGACTCTATGCAGAAACGTGGATTGCAAGGATTGGGTTACTGGCATAATGGAATGAAGCAAATGTCAGCAAACGTTGCATTGAATGCACCTTCAGATGCAAATGGGTTAAAATTCCGAGTAATGTCTTCAGATGTGCTTGTTGCACAAATGGAAGCAATGGGAGCAAGTCCACAAAAGATGGCTTTCTCTGAAGTTTATGGTGGATTACAGCAGGGTGTCGTTGATGGTCAAGAAAATACCTGGTCAAATATTTATGGAAAGAAATTTTTTGAAGTCCAAGATGGGACAACAGAAACTGATCATGGCATCTTAGATTATTTGGTTGTTACTAATATTGATTGGTTGAATGGATTAGATGCGGATGTTCGCGATCAGTTTTTAACAATTTTTAATGAGGTAACTGAACTTAGAAATGCTGAGTCTTACGCCGTCAACCAAGCGAATAGACAAGCAATCATAGATGCTGGTGGTGAGGTTCGTACTCTGACATCAGAACAACGTCAATTATGGGTTGATGCTATGAAACCAGTTTGGTCTAAATTTGAGAGCGATGTTGGTGCTGAAAATATTGCAGCCGCTCAAAAAATTAATATGGCAAACTAAAACAGTTGGCGCGTTGAGTGATCAACGCGCCTTCTTTATTCAAGTCAGAGATTTCAGGGGCTATCATGAAAGAAGAAAGTTCGTGGGTTGATCGTATTGAGGAAAACTTAATAGCAGTAATTTTAGGCACCATGGCCTTATTAACATTTGCTAATGTTGTCGCTCGGTATGTATTTAACTCTAATATTTTTTGGGCTTTAGAATTAACAGTATTTTTATTCGCATGGTTGGTTTTATTGGGCGCCACTTATGCAGTTAAAAAAACTTCACACCTAGGTGTTGATGCCATTATAAACACACTTGGATCAAAAAAACGTAAAATTTTGGCATTATTTGCAGCATTTATTTGTATTTTTTATGCATTTTTAATGCTCAAAGGATCTTGGGATTATTGGGCTCCCTATGCAAACTTACCCACAACTGAAGGTCGTTGGTTTCCAATTGGATTTGATTTTACAGTCCGTGGTCGTGGTTGGTATGAAACACAAGATATTCCAGTACCATTTTTTATGCGATGGCTTGAAACTGTGTTTAATGATGGAATGGAATATGAAAAATTACCTAAGGTTGTTCCATATTTTGTAATGCCACTATCTATGGCTTTATTGCTATTTCGCTTTATTCAAGCCGGGGTATCAATTTGGAAAGGTAAAATGGATATGTTGATTGTCAGCCATGAGGCTGAAGAAGAAGTTGAAGAAGCAAATAAAGCCATGGTTGCTGAGGAAATAAAATAATGGAACTTTTCTTACTTTTTGCAATGGTGATTATTTTAATGCTGATCGGTGTGCCAATTGCAGTATCATTAGGTTTTTCATCGATTGTTTTTCTCCTGATTTTTTCTGATAGCTCTTTAGCATCTGTCGCACAAACAATTTTTGAAGCTTTTGAAGGACATTCAACACTTCTCGCTATACCATTTTTCATTTTAGCTTCTTCATTTATGTCAACTGGCGGTGTGGCAAAAAGAATTATAAGGTTTTCAATTGCGCTTGTGGGTCACTTACGTGGTGGATTAGCAATTGCAGGCGTATTAGCTTGTATGATTTTTGCGGCACTATCGGGTTCTTCGCCAGCTACAGTGGTTGCAATTGGTTCAATTGTTATCGCTGCTATGAGGCAAGTTGGTTATACCAAAGAATTTGCCGCAGGAGTAATCTGTAATGCTGGTACTTTAGGAATATTGATACCACCTTCGATTGTTATGGTTGTATACGCTGCAGCAGTAGAAGTGTCGGTTGGACGAATGTTCTTAGCAGGTGTTATTCCAGGTTTATTAGCAGGATCCATGTTGATGGTTGGTATCTATGTAATGGCGCGTGTTAAAAATATGCCATCTGGTAAGTGGTTGGGTTGGCGCGAAATATATGAAAGCTTTAACGACGCTGCGTGGGGTTTGCTTTTAATTGTAATAATAATGATTGGTATTTATGGTATCCCGGGTGTCACAGGTGCAATATTTACTCCAACAGAAGCTGCAGCAGTTGCATCTATTTACGCTTTTATTGTTTCAAGTTTCATTTATCGAGACATGGGACCTTTAGCGACTGAAGAAGGTGAGACTCGAAAAAGTTTGTTTCGAAACCCACAGGCTTTGATAACAGCCTTTTGGCATGAAGATACTCGAAATACATTGTTCAACGCTGGAAAACTTATTGTAACCCTAATGTTCGTTATAGCAAATGCATTGTTATTGAAGCATGTGATAACTGATGAACAATTACCTCAAAAAATCACATCTGTAATGATTTCATATGGTTTTGGACCAATAATGTTTTTAATTATTGTAAATATCATCTTGCTGATTGGTGGCCAATTTATGGAGCCATCCGGTCTATTAGTGATTGTAGCCCCGTTGGTTTTTCCAATAGCAATGGAGCTAGGAATTGACCCAATACACCTAGGTATAATTATGGTAGTAAATATGGAAATTGGAATGATTACTCCTCCTGTTGGCTTGAATTTATTTGTAACTGCAGGCGTGGCTAACATGTCTATGATGGGTGTGGTACGAGCGGCGTTACCATTCTTAGCCATAATGTTTGTATTCTTAATTTTGATTACATACGTTCCATGGATATCTACAGTATTGCCAAACTCCGTAATGGGACCAGAAATAATAATGAAATAATTTAATTTGTTTTTAAACTAATCAAGGTCGTAATGAGACTAGTAACATAAATGCATTTCTTCTAATAGTTTGTAAAAACGTTTTAAGGTTATTTTCATGCAGCATATTACTAATCAATATTTTAAAACTGGGATCCAAATGGCAGAGGTTCCATTGCCAAGCACAAATAGTGCAAGACCAGTAGGAATGTTAAAAAATTGTCCTGCACACTTTCAAACCCCTTTAATGTCTGTTGATAAACTTGCTGAAAATTTAGGCATAGCGTCAATACATGTAAAAGATGAAAGAGATAGAATGAATCTTGGGAGCTTTAAAGCTCTTGGTGCTGCATATGTAATCGCAAGTGATGCATCTGAAGGTGATGTGAAAAACACTACTTACGTAACCGCATCTGCTGGAAACCATGGCCTCTCTGTTGCTGCTGGAGCATCAGCGTTTGGTGCCCAAGCTGTGGTTTACCTTTCACATACTGTGCCTGAAGATTTTGCCATACGGCTATCAGAAATTGGAGCTAGTGTTGTGAGGGCAGGAGACAACTATGAAGCTTCGATGCTTGCTGCACAAAAAGCTGCTACTGATAATAATTGGGTCTTATTATCGGATAGTTCATGGGATGGATATTTTAAAAGACCTTGGAGATTGATGGAAGGCTACACAGTGATGGCCGCCGAAATCATTCAGGAAATGGTTCATGTTCCAAGTCACATTTATTTACAGGCAGGTGTTGGAGGTATGGCTGGAGCAATGGCTGCATGTTTTCGAAATGCCTGGGGCGATGTGCCGATTATTACTGTTGTTGAACCTGCATATGCACCGGCATTAACAAATTCAATTGTTGAGGGGAAGTTTGTTTCTACTTCAGGGCCAGTTTCTGATATGGGTCGACTTGATTGTAAAGAAGCTTCATTAATTGCATTAGCTGGTTTATCTCGGGATGCTAATAGTTTTGTCACATTGACTGAAAAAGAATGTTTGGATGCAATAAAAGTATTGCCTAAATATAACTTAGATACATCTTCATCAGGTGGCGCTGGAATTGCAGCTATGATGATGTCAGATCTTCCAGCAGATGCACGTGTTCTGTGCATATTATCAGAAGGACCAGATGAATGATGCAAAGGGGTTTTTTAGACAAAGAATTTCAAAACCGCGTTAGTTTAGCTCAAGGCTTGATGGTAAAAAATAATTTATCAGCTTTGTTGCTGACCACAGAACCTGATGTTCGTTATTTCACAGGATTTCTTACGCAATTCTGGCAAAGTCCTGCACGGCCGTGGTTTCTAATTGTTCCAGCCTCTGGAAAGCCAATCGCTGTAATACCAAGTATTGGATATTCTTTGATGAATTCAACTTGGATAGATGATATCAGAACATGGCTTGCTCCAAACATGGTTGATGATGGTATTGGCCTTTTGATAGATACTTTAAATGAAGTGGCTAAAGATGGAAGAATAGGAATCCCAGATGGATTAGAATCTCATGTTCGTATGCCGTATGCAGACATGAAAAAGTTATCTGAAGAAGTAGATATATCATCTGATTATGGGATTGTTCGTCAACTTCGCATGGTAAAATCAGAAGCTGAAATAAACAAGATCAGGCATGCATGTAATATTGCGGACAATGCATTTAATTCAGTCAAAGATTTTGCAGAAATAGGAATGACACAATCAAATATTAATCGCAAATTTCAATCTGCGTGTTTAGAGGCAGGTGCTGATAGTGTTCCTTATGTTTCAATGGGACTAGGCGCTGGGGGTTACTATGATGTTATTTCTCCAGCTGCAGATATTCAAATTAAAGATGGCGATATTCTTATGTTGGATACTGGTTTGATGTGGGATGGTTACTTTTGTGATTTTGATAGGAATTTTTCTATGGGTACGCCAGATCCCCGCGTTATATCTTGTCATAGTTATCTAGTTGATGCTGTTATGGCAGGATTAGAAGTTGCAAAAAGTGGATCAACAGCTGCGGATATTTTCCATGCAATGGCAAAAATTACAGGAGCAGGAAAAGCTTTAGAAGCAGGTCGATTTGGTCATGGATTAGGAATGCAATTGACAGAATGGCCATCTTTTATTCCTGATGATCATACTGAAATCTTAGAAGGAATGGTTTTAACATTAGAACCATCAATAGAAACTATAGATGGTCGCATTATGGTTCATGAAGAAAATATTGTAATTCGAAAAGATGGTGTGGAAAAACTTTCAACATTTTATAAAGAGATGGTTATTATTTGATGAATAATTTTTCATATAAATTGGAAAAAAGCCATAATCCATCAATGGGTTTAATTGTATTGCAAGCGGATCAAAGAATTGAATTAGATGCACGTCAGCAATTTGAGCCAGAAGTAAACCTTCACATATCTCGAATCCCATCAGCAGCCACGGTAACTACTGAAACTTTAAAGCAGATGGAAAAAGATTTACCCATAGCAGTATCTTTATTACCCAATGCGGTAGATTTTGATGTTGTTGGTTATGGGTGCACGTCTGGCACTTCAGTTATTGGAGCTGAAAATATTGCAAAAATTGTTAAAGATAGATGCAAGACTAAACATGTTACAGAACCTGTGAGTGCTTTAATTGCTGCGTGTAGGCATCTTGGAATAGAACGAATTGGTTTTTTATCCCCATATGTAGAAGCAGTAAGTACTGGGCTTCGAGAAACTTTATTTTTATCTGGCGTGGAGACACCAATTTTTGGAAGTTTTAACGAAGAAATAGAAGAAAGAGTTGTTAAAATTAGCACTGTATCTATTTCGGATGCAGCTGTTGAATTAGGTAGACAAGATGTTGACGCGATTTTCTTATCATGCACTAATTTAAATACACTTCCTGTTATAAAAAGCATTGAAGAAAAAATTAGAAAACCTGTCTTATCCAGTAATCAGGTATTAGCTTGGCACATGAGCCAGTTATCTAATGGGGGATTATCAAAAAGCTGTGAAGGGTATTTATTTAAATAACATTTATTTAAGTTCAGATATTAATTTTTGTATTAAATCAGAATTTTCGCTTAAACTTTTTTCAATTTCTTGCCCGATGTGATTGATTGATTCAATGCCTGTATTATTTATAAATAATTCAACAGCTGGTGTGCTTAAACTATCTGATTTAAATTCTTTAATTCCCAATAATCTTTTTAAATGTTCAATTACACTAAAGAGTTCCAATGAGTTGAATAAAACATCATAATCACTTTTGCTTATAATTCTTTTATCAAAAGCATTTTTTAATTGGTCAGATGGTTTGCGATTTTTTCCTTTGATTAATAAGGTTAAACTTTGCGAGAGAAGTTCTAAATCTAAAATACCTCCAAGAAGTTTTTTAATTTGCCATTTTTGTTTGATATCTATCTCTAACTTGGAAATTCTTAGTCTCATCTCATTTACTTCAATAGAGATTTCTCTCGGATCATTTTTCTGATCAAGTATATCAATTAATGCCTTATTAATTTCGCTACAAAGTTTTTTATCTCCAGCCACAACCCGTGCCCTAGTTAAAGCAAGTTTTTCCCAAAGCCATGCTTTGGTTTTTTGGTAATTTACAAAACCTTCTAAACTTGTAGCGACAGTACCAGCCCTACCAGATGGACGAAGCCGCATATCAACTTCGTATAATCTTCCGTAAGACATTGATGAGGATAAACCACTAATTAAAGTTCGTGTAACTTTTTGGAAATAAGTCCTTATATCGAGTTCTTTAAAACTCGAAACTGAGTCAGGGTTGCCATCATAAATCACAATAATGTCTAAATCAGAAGTACAACTCATTTCTTGAGAGCCCATTTTGCCCATTGCTAAGATTGCTACAGAACTTCCAGGAATTTCGCCAAACCGTCTTTTTGTTTCGCAAAGAGCTTGATCCAAGCATAAGTTTAAACACGTTTGTGCTAAATCTGAATAAGCTTTTTCAGCGCGTTGAGGTGTTATGATTTGTGTAAGTTGAGCAAAAATAATTTTGAAATGTTCCTCAGATTTCCAAGCTCTTGTATTTGTTAAAGAGGTTTCAAAATCTTTGGTATTTATTAATCTAGCTTGTAAGCTTTTTTGAAAGCCAGTTAAGTTAGATGGTATTGCGTCAGGGCCAGTGTCTGCAAGACCATCCAATACGCTTACTTGCTTTGCTAAAGCATCAGCCAATTGTTTAGATAAGCTTGTTACGTAAATAACTTTTTCTAAAATATCTGGTCTACGTTCAAAAAGTGAAAATAATTGAACGCCAGAAGTTAAGCCTGATAAAAAATATCCAAAATAATCTAGTACTTCATTTGGGTTCTTAGATTTTTGTGCGTAATTCCAAATATATTGCAACTGTGTTTCAAAAACCTCAACGGCTCTTTCTGATTTAAAAGCTTGCAGTTTTCGCCATTCATCAAAACGTATTTTTTGTTGGTCAGTTGGTGAAGTATTTTTTTTAATTATTCTAGATGAAGTTTTAGTAGCAGAATGTGTTTTACGAAGTTCTGCTATGATATCATCTTTGAAATCTTCTAATTTTACGTATCCAGATAATGCACAAAGGCGTTCTAGTTCTTCTAGATTAGTTGGTATTGAATGACTTTGTGTGTCTCGAAGCATTTGAATTCGATGTTCAATTTTTCTATGCTGGCGTAATGCTGTAATTAATATTTTAGCTATTTTTGGAGTAATGCGGTTTTGATCAGATAGTGCTTGGAGAGCACCCTGGGTTGAAATTTGCCTTAAATCTTGGTGCCTGCCTCCATAAATCAGTTGATGGGCTTGAGCAAAAAATTCAATTTCCCTTATACCACCTTGCCCAAGCTTAAGATTATGACCTTCAACCGTTATTGGACCAGATATTTCTTTGTGTTGGCGAGATTGAATTAAAAGCTGTTCAATTTCCCCAATTGCTGCAAAATCTAATTCCTGTCTCCAAATAAACTTTTGCATTCTTTGCAAGAAATTGTTCCCAATCGTTTTATTTCCAGCACAAACACGTGCTTTTATAAACGCGGCGCGTTCCCAGGTTCTCCCTTCACGAATATAATATGCTTCAGCGCTTTGCATAGTAGGGCATACTGAGGTTACTGAAGGATTTGGACGTAATCTTAGGTCAGTTCTAAAAACATATCCATGTGCAGTATTTTTAGAAATAAGAGAAAAAACTTTTTGTGTAATTTTTATGAATATTGAGCGATAATCTGATATTTCTTCTTCTGGAAATTGAGAACCATCGAATAAAAAAATTAAATCAATATCAGATGAATAATTGAGTTCATGCGCTCCCATTTTTCCCATTGCTAAAACAAATATTCCAGCTGAATTATTTTCATCAAGAAATTTCTTCTTGATTTTGCTATTTGAGACGCAAAGTTCTAATTCGCTTTTTAATGCTGATTGAACTGCAAAATCAGCAAAATTTGTTAGGTTCTCTGTAATCCACTCAAGTGGGCGCAAGTGAGATAAGTCTATTAAAGCTAAAACTAAAGCTGTTCTTGCTTTTGCAATTCTTAATGCAATGTCTAAATTGCCATCTAATTTACGAGCCGCTAGAATGGCGTTATCAGGACTGAATTCCCAATGAGTTAACAACCACTCACTATGTTGCTCTAATAGTTTTTTTAAATAAGAACTACTGCCTGCAACCCCTCTGATTAATTTTTGAGTTTCAGATGGTAGGTCACTATATACTGACTTCATATTTTCTCCAACAGATGGATCAAAAGGTATTGGAAAGTGCAATATGTGTTCTTTAAAAATCATAAAGTAATCTTGGTATTCCCTTAAGACTTGGTCAATGGGAAAAACTTATACACAAAGCGTTGACTCTGCCATTGGTACCTATATAAGCCGCTCATCGCCAAATATTGGTGACCATATTGGTGTTTGTGGCCTTCGCAAGAAGTTACCTGTCGCCCAAGGCATTTCAGCTAAGGGAAAGGAAAGCGCTCTTATTTTAATTTAAGGAGTCCAGCGTATGACTAAACGTACAGCTGCCAAACATAAACTAGACCGCCGCATGGGTGAAAACATTTGGGGTCGACCAAAATCTCCAGTAAACCGTCGTGAATATGGGCCAGGTCAACATGGCCAACGCCGTAAGCAAAAATTATCTGATTTTGGTATCCAATTGCGTGCTAAGCAAAAGCTTAAAGGTTATTATGGCGATTTAACAGAAAAGCAATTTCGTCGTATTTACGGAGAAGCTGTTCGAGTAAATGGTGATACAGGTGAAAATCTTGTTGGATTGCTTGAGCGTCGTTTGGATGCTGTAGTGTATCGTTCAAAATTTGTACCAACAGTTTTTGCTGCGCGACAGTTTGTTAACCATGGGCACGTGACTGTTAATGGTAAAAAAGTAAATATACCTTCATACAGAGTTAAAGAAGGTGATGTAATTGAAGTTCGTGAAAAATCACGTCAAATGGCACTTGTAATTGAAGCTCTCGCATCTGCAGAGCGTGATTTTGCTGAGTACATAAATGTTGATGCATCAAAAATGAAAGCTGAATTTGTTCGTACCCCAGTTCTTGCGGATGTACCATATCCAGTAATCATGGAGCCAAATTTAGTTGTTGAATATTACGCTAAAAACTAAATTTAGTACTATAGAATTTTCAAAGCCGCACAATTTTGTGCGGCTTTTGTTTTTTCTGGTTAAAGAATTATATCATACATAGTTCTTTTCCTCGTTTGTGATAGGTAATATCTATATGAATACAAACACCGTTCTTACACAAAATGCACATACTCTTCCATTTTGGAGGCGGCCAATAGCTTTATTGGCTTTGATGGTTTTTGGAATGCATATGGGTTTTGCTACATGGATGGCATTATTGAATAATTTTGTACATGAGCGTGCAAATTTTGATGGCTCAGATTTAGGTTGGCTTCAAAGCATAAGGGAAATACCGGGCTTCTTTGCTGTTGCTGTGATTGTAGTTCTTTGGATAATGCGTGAACAAATTTTAGCAATCGTTTCATTGATAATGCTTGGCGCTGCAGTTGCTGTCACTGCATGGTTTCCAACTTTTGGTGGATTGTTAATAACAACATTTATATCTAGCCTTGGTTTTCATTATTATGAAACTGTAAAACAAAGTTTAGAATTGCAATGGATTCCAAAAGATAGAGCACCCCAAACATTAGGTTGGCTTCTTGCTGTTGGATCAGCAGGATCATTAATTGCATATGGTGGGGTTGCTATTGCTTGGAAATATTTTGGGTGGGATTATAATAAGCTCTACTTAATTAGTGGTAGTATTACTATTTTAATAGCCATGTTTTGTTATTTTGCATATCCAAGGTTTCAGGGTCCAACAATTCAAAATTCAACGTTGATCTTAAGAAAACGATATTGGTTATTTTATCTACTTCAGTTTATGGCTGGTGCACGGCGACAAATTTTCATTGTGTTTGCTGCATTTATGATGGTTGAAAAATTTGGATTTCAAGTTCATGAAGTTACAGTTTTGTTCTTAATAAACTATATTGCAAATATGTTATTTGGTCCGATTATTGGGCGTATCGTTCAAAAGTTTGGTGAGCGTAATGCTCTTATATTTGAATATTTTGGATTAATCATAATTTTCGCTGCATATGGTGGCGTTTATGTTTTTGGATGGAGTGTAGCACTGGCTGCTACATTATATGTTCTTGACCATTTATTTTTTGGATTATCAATTGCTCAAAAGACATATTTTCAAAAGATTGCTGATCCAGCAGATATAGCATCAACGGCAGCAGTAGCTTTTACAATTAATCATATTGGAGCTGTGGTTTTACCAGCATTGCTTGGTTATATTTGGCTATATTCTCCTGCATTTGTCTTTATTGTGGCTTCTGGAATAGCAGCAATATCACTTGCTTTATCTTTTTGCATTCCAAAAAAACCAAGTGCCACAAATGAGACTATTTTCTCAAAGCAGAGAATAAAATTATGAAGAGGCAAGCCAGGTTCACTACAGGATCTACAATGCGCCATGTAGCAGTAATGACTACTACGGGCATGATTGGTTTAACATTTATGTTCTTAATTGATGCTATAACTCTATTTTGGGTTTCAAGACTTGAGAATGAAAGTTTTATGGCAGCAATGGGCTTTGCTTGGACAGTTCAGTTTTTCACAATCTCTGTTGGAATAGCATTCATGATAGCAACCACTGCCTTAGTCTCGAGATCATTAGGGGCTGAAAATTGGGAAGATGCTCGAAAACAGACTACCGTTTTTGCATTATTAACATTTATATTATTATCAATCGCAGTAATTGTTTTATTGATTTTCAATAAAGAAATTTTAGTATCTATTGGTGCCAGTGGCAGTACACTAGAAACTGCCTCAACTTTTCTATTAATTTCTGTTCCTTCATTGCCTATTATGGCCATGGGAATGATAGGCTCTGCCGTACTTCGTGCGGAAGGCGATGGTATACGATCAATGATGGTTACGATTTCATCAGGCATTGTCGCTGCAATTGTTGATCCATTGTTTATTTTTGGATTTGATATGGGTATTCAGGGTGCAGCACTTGGAGTGTCTGTCGCAAGAGTGGTGTCTGCAATATTAGCAATTTACTTCGTAATAAAAGTAAAAGATTTAGCAGCAAGTATAAATTTTCAAGACGTAAAAAAATGGTATTTACCTTTTGCAATGATTGCCATCCCAACGATCCTTACTCAATTAGCATCACCAACTGGTAATATGTTTGCAACGAGTGTTATTTCAGAATTTGGTGAATCTGCTATGGCAGGTTGGGCTGTTCTTGGGCGAGTTACTGTCGTGGCCTTTGGAGGTGTTTTTGCTCTTTCGGGAGCAATTGGAGGTATTATTGGGCAAAATTTTGGTGCAAATAAGTTTGACCGTGTGAGGAGTTCATACAGAGATGCCCTGCTTTTCTCTACTTTTTATGTATTCCTTATCTGGGGAATGCTGGTGATATTAACACCATTTATTTTAGGTGTGTTTAATTTAAGTGATGGTGCGGCAGATGTAGTAAAGGCATTTAATTATATAGCTGCAGGAAGTTACATATTCGCAGGAGCGCTCTATGTATCAAATGCTTCATTTAATAACTTAGGAAAACCATTATATTCTACATTGTTTAATTGGGTAAAAGATGGTGTGGTCATGTTACCTTTTTGTATATTTGGCGCTGCATTTTATGGTTCTGCAGGTGTGGTATATGGGCAGGGATTAGCATATATTTTTGCTGGTATTATAAGTGTTGTTTTTGGTTGGTGGTTTATTAGTAGAGTTGAAAAATTACATAAAAAAGTCATATAAAGTATGATTAATTAAACTACTGTTAAATATTAAGGATCTCAAAATGTTCTTCACTAAACGACCTGTAGAAATTCCAAACTCTAAGAATGCTTTGCCTGGAAGAGATTATGAAATTGAAACTGCATCAAAACATTTTGTATTAAATACACCCATAAAGGGGCCTCTACCTGAAGGATTTGCTGAGGCTATGTTTGGGATGGGTTGTTTTTGGGGCGTAGAAAGAATATTTTGGAACATTGAAGGTGTTTGGACTACTGCGGTTGGCTACGCAGCAGGGCATACGCCCAATGCAACATACGAAGAAGTATGTTCTGGGATGACTGGGCATAATGAAGTTGTGTATGTAGTATTTGATAAATCCATTATCTCATTTGAAAGTTTGTTAAAAGTGTTTTGGGAAGGTCATAATCCTACACAAGGAATGCGACAGGGAAATGATCAAGGTACACAATATCGTTCTGGAATTTATTGTTATGACGTTGATCAGAGAATGGCTTCTTTTGCGAGTAAGAATTTGTATCAGCAAAGATTGGATTTAAATAATATTGGAACAATTACATCTGAAATATTAGATGCGCCAGAATTTTTCTATGCAGAGACTTACCATCAACAATATCTTGCAAAAAATCCTGATGGTTATTGTGGAATTGGAGGGACTGGAATTAGTTGCCCTATTGGTGTGGATGCTTGACCTAAACTTATATCTGGCATATCGCGAACAAAAACGAGAATAAAAATGCCAACATATACATCACTTACAACACTTAAGGGCAAAGACGCTGCTAATGATTTAGGTCTTGCATTAGAGAATTTGGAAAATGCGCCCTATGGTGTTGGCGTTTTTGAAATTGAGGATGGATCAGGGCTATATGAAGTTGGGGCTTATTTTATAGACGCTCCAAACGAAATTGAACTTTTAATATTATCCACCGTACATGGATCCAAACCATTTGTGGTGTCAAAAGTTCCAGATAAAGACTGGGTTGCCGAAGTGAGGCGTGAATTAGCACCTGTAGAAGCAGGTGATTTTTTTGTATATGGCTCGCATGATGCTGAGAAGGTACCTAATAATTGTAAGCCGTTACTAATCGAAGCTGCCATGGCATTTGGAACTGGACATCATGGAACAACTAAAGGATGCCTGACTGCTTTGGATAAGTTGGTTAAAACAGGGTTTATTGGAAAAAATATAGTAGATATAGGTTGTGGGACTGCGGTACTTGCAATGGCTGCAGCATTGTGCTGGCCAGGTAAGGTATTGGCCAGTGATATAGATGAAATAGCGACTGAAACATCAAAAGCAAATGCAATTGCAAATGACTTAAGTGATCGTATTGATGTTATAACTTGTGCAGGATTTGATCACCCTGAGTTAAGGGCAGCGGCTCCTTATGATTTGATTTTAGCGAATATATTAAAAGGTCCACTCGTAGCACTTGCACCTGACATGTCGAAAAACTCTTCTGAAGGAGGGTATGTAATTTTATCAGGATTACTAAGTACTCAAGCAGATGCAGTTATTGAGGCTTATAGAGATGAAGAATTTGAATTGATTGATCATATACAAATAGCAGAATGGTCAATTTTAACACTTCGTAAGATTTAAATGCTCTCTAAAATAAAACGCCAAACAGATGTGAATTTGTTTGGCGTAAAATATAAAAGTCATCGAAATTAAAATAGTATTATAATATTATTTAATATTATTTATGTCGCTTCGTGAAAGACCAATGTCATTTAATTCACGATCTGTTAATTTTGATAGAACGATTTTTGTTTGACGAGATTGATACCATTTAAGTGCTTTTTCTGCGTTAATTTCGATAAAACTAGTAATGCGAAAAATAGTAACTGAGCCAAATGGATGAGTTGATGTGTTTGTGAAGTAAGCCATGATAAAATCCTATTATCAGTGAATGTCATTGATGCTCATCTAGGCTTCTGTTTGTCTATTTACCAATGATATTTGCGCATTCCCGTTTTGCAATCTACGCATAGCTTATCAGATCATATAAACTACTGTTTTTAAATTAAATAAATTCAACACTTGGCGAATGTTCTTGTTTCGTGCTATATGTAAAAATAAAATGGAATATTAATATGCGTGTTCTTGGTATTGATCCTGGATTGAGAAATTTAGGTTGGGGTGTTGTAGATGTGCTTGGCCCAAAAATCACTCATATTGCTGATGGTGTTTGTAAATCTTCAACTGGTACATTAGCTGAGCGATTGTTAGAATTACATAATCAGTTAACAGATGTCATAAAGAAATATAAACCAACAACATCAGCAGTTGAAAAAACTTTTGTAAATAAAGATGGTGCGGGAACGCTAAAATTAGGACAGGCTCGGGGTATTTGTTTGCTTGCTCCTGCGCAGGCTGGATTAGATGTCTCAGAATATGCACCAAACACTATTAAGAAAGTCGTTGTGGGCGTTGGGCATGCTGATAAGAAGCAAGTTGAACATATGGTTCAAATGCAATTTCCTGGAATGAGCTTTGTTGGACCAGATGCAGTTGACGCACTGGCTATAGCTCTTTGTCATGCACACCATGCTCAATTTTCGGGTAAATTAGATGCGGCTATTGCGCGAGCACAGGGGGTAGCATGATTGGAAAAATAACTGGCCGTGTGGATTATCGTGGGACTGATCATGTTTTAGTGGATGTTCAAGGCGTAGGGTATATGGTTTATTGTTCGGAGCGTACCTTATCTGGTTTGCCGTCTCGAGGAGGTATCGTAGCTTTATATACTGATTTACTTGTTCGTGAAGATAATCTGCAACTGTTTGGGTTTACAACATTAGCAGATAAAGAGTGGCATAAATTATTAACTACAGTTCAAGGTGTTGGGGCAAAAGCTGCTTTAGCTATAGCCTCTACACTGGGAACTGATGGGGTGTCGAAAGCCATAGCACTTGGTGATGTTAATGCGATTAAATCAGCCCAAGGTATAGGCCCAAAAATAGCACAAAGGGTTATAACTGAATTAAAAGATAAAGCGCCGAAAATAATGGCTATGGGTGGTGAAGGATCAGCAGTTGTCGAAGCAGATGAAAGTATGGTTATTGATGTTCAAACGCCTGTTGATACACCGGTAAAAAACCAAAATAGAAAATCAGAGGCTAGTGCACAAGCTGATGCATTATCTGCTTTAATAAATTTAGGATATGCACATGGGGATGCTGCAGGAGCTATCGCTCAAGTGACTAGTGAAATACCTAGTTCAATTTCTACAGAAATAATCAAGGCTGCACTCAAGCTCTTGGCACCAAAAGGCCGATAGGCTAATGAAAGATATGATAGATCCAGATCCAAATTTACGCCCAGAGCCTTTAGTAGACGATGTTGATCGTGCTCTTAGGCCACAAAATTTAAATGATTTTACTGGACAAGCAGAAGCTCGGGCTAATTTGAAAGTGTTTATAGAAAGTGCGAAAAAAAGAGGCCAAGCTATGGATCATACATTGTTCTATGGCCCACCAGGTTTAGGCAAAACAACGCTTGCGCAAATTATATCAAAAGAACTTGGCGTAAATTTTCGAATGACCTCTGGCCCAGTATTAGCAAAGGCTGGTGATTTGGCCGCTATTTTAACAAATTTAGAAGAACGAGATGTTTTATTTATCGATGAAATACATAGGTTAAACCCAGTTGTTGAAGAAGTCTTGTATCCAGCATTAGAAGATTTTGAACTTGATTTAATGATTGGAGAAGGGCCTGCTGCACGTTCTGTACGAATTGATTTGCAGCCATTCACATTGGTTGGGGCAACAACACGATTAGGTTTGTTAACTACACCATTACGTGATCGTTTTGGCATTCCAACAAGATTAGAATTTTATACTGTTGATGAACTGTGTTTGATTGTTGAACGTGGAGCAAGATTAATGGGTATTGAAGCATCAGCAGATGGAGCAAAGGAAATTGCACGGCGTGCTAGGGGAACTCCAAGAATTGCGGGGCGGTTATTGCGCCGTGTTGTGGATTTTGCAACGGTTGAAGGTAATGGGACTATATCAAAAGAACTTGCTGATAATTCTTTAACTCGTTTGGGTGTAGATGATTTGGGTTTGGATGGAGCAGACAGGCGCTATTTACGTATGGTTGCAGAGAATTATGCTGGTGGTCCTGTCGGCATTGAAACTATTGCTGCAGCACTGTCTGAGTCTCGTGATGCGATCGAGGAAGTTGTTGAGCCGTTTCTTTTGCAACAGGGTTTAATTCAGAGAACTCCGAGAGGTAGAATGCTTGGGCAAAAAGCTTGGAGCCATTTAGGGATGAGAGCGCCAAAATCTATAAATCAATCTGATTTGTTTGTAGGCGGCAAGTGATGACTGAAAGCTTAAGTCTTGAGGAAATTGAAGCTCTCTTCACAGGTGATAATAACACATTTCATTTTGCTCGTTGGAATCGTCCAATAGTTCCTATAGTTTTTGGCGTTGATGATGAAACATTAACTCATTTAAAATCTTCGATAGTCACAACTGTGGGTATTACTGGCAATAAAATTGAAGAGACTGATCCAGAACTTGGTGCTAATTTTATGTGGTTTTTTTGTCAAGAATGGAGCGAAGTTTTATCTGTACCTGACCTTCAGGAACTTATACCAAACATTAAAGACATTGTAGAAAAACTTCAATTTTCATCCACTAAAAGTTATAGAATTTTTTCTTTTGATCCTGAGGGTGGGATTAAAATGTGTGTTCAGTTGATAAAAGTATCTGATGAAACAGCCGAGATGTCGATACAAGCACTAGCAACTGGAGAAACATTCCAATGCCTTGCTTTGTTTTCTGCCAATGCGTTTATTAATGAAAGTCCTATAGCACAAATATCTCAAAATAATTTATGTATACCAAAACCAAAATATGCAGCACTGGTTCGAGCTGCTTATGATCCGATCTTACCAGTCGCCTCTCATGACAAAAGTCATGCATTAAGATTACTTGCAAGATCAAATATATTTTTGTCAGGTATGAATTAATGATACATAATTTTGATTTTCGTATTTTTTATGAAGATACAGATCTGGCAGGAATCGTTTATTATGCTAACTATTTCAAATTTATAGAACGAGGCCGCTCTTCTTTGATTAGAGATGCTGGTATTGATCAACTTTTGTTAAAGGATTTAGGCTGCATCTTTGTTGTTAAAAAGATAAATGCAGAATATCACGCTTCAGCAAAACTTGATGATAAATTGAAAGTTGAAACTAAATTAGTTAATCTTTCTGGTGCAAAGATTGAATTCAATCAATGTGTTTATAATGAAAATTTATTACTATTTTCATCGCATGTAACAATTGCACACGTTACACTTAGCGGGCGCCCAGTTAGATTGCCAAATGATATAATTCAAAAGTTAAAGCAATTTGCCGCTTAAGGTGCATCTAAATAACAAAAATATAGTTTTTATATGCAATCTGGTTATGTTAAGATTCATAATAAATGCGTTGTTAATAAATAACAGCCCCAAGAAGAATGAGCAGTATTATGGAAACTGAAGCACTAACTGCAGCGTCAGAAATTGATTTTTCTGTCCTTGCTTTATATTTACGCGCAACTTTTACTGTTAAGATAGTGATGTTAATGTTGATATTTTCATCAATATGGTCGTGGTCAATTATAATTCAAAAATTTATTAATTATAGAAAAGCGCGTAAAAATGCACATCTTTTTGATAAGGCTTTTTGGTCAGGTGCTCCATTAGATCAACTATATGAGCGAGTTGGTTCAGATCCAACAGGCGCAAGTGAGAAGATTTTTGTCGCAGCGATGAGTGAATGGGAAAGGTCTCACCGTGGTGAGGATTTAATTGGGGGTGCTCAACAGCGAATAGATAGATCAATGGATGTAGCAATTGCACGTGAAAGTGAAATTTTAAATAATGGCCTAACATTTTTGGCAACCGTTGGGTCAACAGCTCCATTCATAGGCCTTTTTGGGACAGTTTGGGGTATAAAAAATGCCTTTGAAGAAATAGCAATTCAACAGAATACTAACTTAGCAGTTGTTGCCCCTGGTATTGCTGAAGCTTTGGTTGCTACGGCGCTAGGATTATTAGCTGCTATCCCTGCAGTGATATTCTATAATAAATTATCAGCTGATGCTGATAGATTAGTCGGTGGGTATGAAAGTTTTGCGGATGAATTTTCAACAATTTTATCACGCCAACTTGATTCATAGGAGCTAATTATGGGTGCATCAGTATCGCCAAGAGGAGGTGGAGGGGGTAAGCGTCGCAGAGGTCATGCCAAAAATCGCCCTATGGCTGAAATTAATGTAACTCCATTTGTTGATGTTATGCTTGTTCTATTGATAATATTTATGGTTGCAGCACCTATGTTGACGGTTGGTGTCCCGATTGAATTGCCAAAATCTGCAGCGCAGCCATTAGCAACAGAACAAGAAGAACCGCTAACAATAGCTTTGTCGTCTGAAGGCAAAATTGTATTGCAAAACATTGAAATAAAGAACGAAAATTTAATAGAAAAGCTAGTTGCTGTCGCAGAAGAAAGAACTAATAACAAAGTTTTTTTACGGGCTGATGCTTCAGTCAACTATGCTGCAGTTATGGAAGTGATGGGTGCGCTAAATGCTGCTGGATTTAACAATATTGGATTAGTTACAGACGCAGGTGGGCCAAAGTTAGATGGCTCAGATCCTTAGGTCTGTATAGTGGATATAGGCGTTAAGATATCAGGAACTGCTCATGCAATACTTATTAGCATTGCAATTTTTGGGGCGCCAATTTTTAGTTCAGACGAAGAAAATCCAATACAAATTTCTGAAGTAAGCTTGATATCTTTGGAAGAATTTGAACTGTTAACAAAAGAAAATATGCCAGTATTTCAATCAGAGCCAGAACCCGAAGTGCAGGAGCCAGAACTAGAACCTGAAGTACAAGAGCCAGAGCCAGAACCCGAAGTACAAGAGCCAGAGCCAGAGCCCGAACCAGAACTCGAAGTACAAGAGCCAGAGCCAGAACCCGAACCAGAACTCGAAGTACAAGAGCCAGAGCCAGAACCCGAAGTGCAAGAAATTATTAATGAATCAGATTCTGACCTTATTGCACCAATTGCAGATGAAGATAATCTTGGAGAGTTAACCCCCGAATTCAATGAAAATGCAGCACCAAAAGCGGCAGAGATTATTTCTGATGTTTCTAATGAAGCCCCAGAAGAGCCTGCTGATATTGGTGCGTTAGAAGATACTTCATTTGAGAAGGTGAATGGAGCCGATGAAGAAAAGTTAGAAATTGAGTTAAATGAAAATACTCCAGCAGAAGAAAGTACAACACAGATTGTAACTGAAGCTGAGGAACAAAAAAGTGATTTAGTGCCCAGTAGAACTTCAAAACCAAAAAGTAGGCCTAAGAATTTAAAAACTACAAAAGAGATTGCTATAAAGCCAAAATTGAAACCTAAAGAAGTTGTTGAAGCTGAAAAAGATACAACCGCTGAAAGTATTTTAGAGAGCTTAAAAGAAAAAAAAGAACCAGAGCCATTTTTGAATTTAACTCCCGCACAAAAAGAAAGTGTAGGAAATATTATTAGAAATAAGATGAGACTATGTTGGAATCCTCCTGTTGGGGTTGAAAATGGTTTGACTAACGTTATGATCTTGGGACTGAAGTTTGATATTGATGGTAAATTAGTCGAAAGTCCTGTAAATTTAACACCAAATTCTGGGGTTGGGTCTCTACAAGCATTCGAAGCTGCAAGAAGAGCTGTTATACGTTGCAGTCCTTATAATGAATTAGATCCAGAAATATATGATGGTTGGAAAGAGCTAAATTTAAAATTTAATCCAAAAAATATGGGACGTTAATGAAATATTTTATAAAAATAGTTATAATTGGTTTGGTGTTTTTTATGTCAAAAGTTTTAACTTTAAGTGCTGAAACAAAGCCTCTTATGATTGAAATTACTCAAGGTATTATTAAGCCTATGCCAATTGCTTTATCTCAATTTACGGCGATAGGAGATACCACTCCACAGTATGTTGATCAGATTACATCTGTTATAATGGCTGACTTAGTCGGTTCTGGATTGTTTAGAGAAATTCCAAGGTCAGCACATGTTTCTGCGAATACAAATTTTAATAACCCTGTGAAGTTTTCTGATTGGAGAGTTATTAATGTAGACGCCTTAATTACAGGGTCTGTAAATATTCAAGGCGATAAATTAATACTCCAGTTTCGTTTGTTTGATGTATTTGCGCAAAAACCTTTGGGTGAAGGTCTTCAGTTCCAAGCTTCTATTGGGAATTGGCGTAGAATGGCTCATAAAATATCGGACGCTGTTTATTCACGTTTGACTGGTGAAGCTGCTTATTTTGATAGCAGAGTTGTATATATATCCGAACAAGGTCCAAAAAATGCTCGAAAAAAACGACTTACAATTATGGACTATGATGGAGCCAACAGTAGATTTTTAACAGATGATAATGATATTGTATTAGCACCAAGGTTTTCTCCAAATAATGAAGAAATTGTTTATACAAGTTACGAAACTGGAGTGCCAAAAGTTTATTTAATGAATGTTGATACATTGAACAAGCGTGTCTTAGATGATCAGCCTGGAATGACTTTTGCGCCAAGATTTTCACCTGATGGAAGAAATGTGGTAATGTCCTTAACAGATCGTGGAAATACAGACATATATTCAGTAGTTTTAGAATCTCGCCGTAAAACACGATTAACCTCTGGCCCTTCAATTGATACAGCACCAAGTTTTTCACCAGATGGTAAGCAAATTGTATTTGAATCTGATAGAGGCGGAAGGCAACAAATTTATATAATGTCTTCATCAGGCGGTGATGCAACCCGAATAAGTTTTGGTAAAGGCAGTTATGGTACGCCAGTTTGGTCTCCAAGAGGAGATATGATTGCATTTACTAAAATTAGCCAAGGGCGATTTCATATTGGAGTAATGCGAACAGATGGCAGTAATGAGCGTCTTTTAACTGCGTCATTTTTAGATGAAGGGCCTACTTGGTCTCCTAATGGGCGTGTTATTATGTTTTTCAGAGAGTCTGCGGGAACAAATGGTGCCCCGGAAATTTTCTCAGTGGATGTGACGGGTCGAAATTTAAAGCGTGTAAAGACAATCCAAAATGGTTCTGACCCTTCATGGTCAGGCTTGTTGAAATAAAATCTATTACCTACTATTATAAATTAATAATTAAATTAACAAAAAGTTGCGTACAGCACTTATTTAAGAGGAAGAGCAAAATGACCTCAATAAAAATTACATTAACGGCATTAGCCTTATTAGGCCTTACCGCATGTGGCCCAGATGGATCTACGGGTGGATTTGGAAGCAATAATGGCATTTTACAATCATCGCTTGATCCAGCAGGTGTAGAATATTTTAATCAAGAAATTGGTGACACTGTATTATTTTTAGTCGATCAATCATCATTAACAGCAGAAGCAACTGACCTTCTTAATAAACAAGCAGAGTGGTTGTTAAACAATCCTAATAAATCAATTACGATTGAAGGTCACGCAGATGAAACTGGAACTCGTGAATATAATTTAGCACTTGGTGCGCGTCGTGCTGCATCCGTTCAAAACTATTTAGTTAGCAGAGGATTAACTGACTCTCGTATTAATACTGTAACATTTGGTAAAGAACGACCTTTGGCTATTTGTTCAGACGAAGCTTGTTGGTCTAAAAATCGCCGTTCGGTGACACTAGTCGCTGGAGGTTTAGGCTATTAACATATGTTAAGTAACTTCTTAAAAGCCATATTATTAACTTTTTTGGTACCATTGGCGACTAATTCTTATGCTCAGGAATCTTTAGATGAGACGGCAGATGTTCCAAAAGAGTTTAGTAATTTTCAACAAGAGGTATTTGACAACCTTGGGCTAATCTTTGAAAAAAACTCTGATGAGTTAACTGCAATTCAAGAGAAATTATCTGAGAATCTTGATATTATTTTTGATAATAGATCTCAGGAGCTTACAAACGTACAAGATGAAGTATTTCAAAATCTTGAAAATATATTTGAAACAAACTCTAAAGAACTTTCAACTGTTCAATCTGAGTTAAATAATTTGTCGGAACAAATTTCTGAAATTCGTTTAGAATTAGCTGAAAATAAAGCTTCTATTGTAAAAGAAGCTATTGAAGCGTCTGAGAACATTGTTGCATCTGGTATAAAGAAATCTGCTGGTAGTGTGTTATACAGGCTGGACGCGATTGAAGAAGAAATGCGAAACCTGACTGGAATAATTGAAGAATTACAATTCTACACAAAGAATATAGCTTTTGATGCAACAAATAGAATTGGGGATTTAGAGTTTCGTATTACAGAATTAGAGGGGGGGGACTTATCTCTGCTTGGTAATTCACGTGTAATTGGTGGAAGCGTAAAGACTTCAAACACAAACGCTGAGTTAGCTATTACTGAAAAGTCCAATTATGATAATGCTTTAAAACTACTAAATGAAAATAATTATGAGTTAGCTTTATTAGAGTTTGATAAACTCATAAAGGCATTTCCAAATGGCCCTCTAACAGTAGCAGCGCATTATTCCAAAGGAGATGCATTTATTGGTTTGACTGCTTGGGATCAGGGCGTAAACAGTTATCTTGAAAGCTTTAGTTTGGAGCCAAATGGAAAGTATGCCCAAAAGGCACTTAAATCTAGTTATGATGCTTCGTTGGAATTGTTAAAGCAAAATGACTTTCAGGTGGCATTGATACAATTTGATAAATTAATAGATATTACATCAGATGATACTTTTTTAGCGGGAGTATATTATTCTAGAGGTGATGCATTTACAGGAATGCAAGATTGGAAATCAGCCTTAAGAAGTTATCTTAAAAGTTATGAATTAGAATCAGATGGTAATTACGCTGCAAAAGCTCTTAAAGCTAGTTATCAAACTGCATTAATGCCATTAAATGAGAATAATTTTGAGTTAGCAATTATTCAATTTGATTCATTAATTAACGTTATTCCAAGTGGCCCTTTACTTACTGCAGCACACTATTCAAAAGGTGACGCCTTCAGTGAATTAGAAGAGTGGAAAGCAGCGGGAAAAAGCTACCTTGAGAGCTTTAAATTAGAGCCAGATGGTAAATACGCAGCGAAAGCATTGATGAATGTAGGTATTAGTTTAGGTAAAATGCAGAAAATAAATGAAGCATGTAATATCTTAAATCGAGTGGAGGCAAGGTTCCCTAGAAATCAAATTGTTGAAGAAGCTCAATATGAAATGCAAATATTAGGCTGCTCGTGATAAAACCTAGTTCACAAGATATATTAAATAACTTTACTGAAAAAATGAATGCTTTTGAAATACAAATTTCTGGAGACAACATAGGATTATCTGTCTCAGGAGGAGGTGACTCAATTGCACTTTTATATTTAACAAAAGAGTGGGCCTGTAAAAATGATAAGAAAATTTTTGTGGCAACAGTTGATCATGGCTTAAGAAAAGAATCTCTGAATGAGGCTCAAACAGTAAAAGATATTTGCCGCAGTCTAGGTATTGAATGTACAATATTGAATTGGACAGATTGGGATAAATCAGGAAATTTACAAGATGCCGCAAGATCTGCGCGAAATCGTTTAATTGGAAATTGGGCAAATAGTTTAGGACTTGATGCTGTTGCTACTGGGCATACAGCTGATGATCAGGCAGAAACATTTTTGCTAAGATTAGCTAGAGGATCTGGTGTTGACGGTTTATCAGGAATGGCATCATCAATACTCAAAGAAGGTATGCTTTGGTTTCGTCCTCTTCTTGAATTCCACCGTTCTGAATTGCGTGATTATTTAAATATAAATAAAATTACATGGTTTGATGATCCAAGTAATGAGAATATGAAATTTGATCGCGTTAAAATGAGAAAAGCTCAAAGTTTTTTGAATAATATGGGTCTCACAATTAGCTGCTTAAACGAAACTGCTCAAAGAATGAGTGTAGCAAGAAATGCATTAGAATTAGTTTCAAAAGAAAAAATAGAAAACATTACTGAAATCACTAAAATGGGAACAGTAATGCTTGATTTAGAAGAATTTAAACTTTTACCTGTTGAACTACAAAATCGCATTTATTCTCATATATTAAAGTGGATTTCAGGATCAATTTACCGGCCAAGATTTATTTCCCTCACAGAAAGCATTAAAAAATTATTAAATTGTAAAACTCATACCATTTCTGGCTGCCATGTAACATCAAATGGTAGAAGTGCTGAAATATGTCGCGAAGTTTCAAAAATTATTAAATCAAATAGTTTTTCTGAAAAATTTGATGGGCGTTGGATTTTAGAGAGTAAATCATCAAAAGAGGAATTAAGTATTGGCCCTCTTGGTGAGGCAGGATTGAGGCAATTTCCAGATTGGAGAGAGCTCAATATGTCTCGAATTAGTATTTTAGGAAGTCCAGCTATATGGAAAGATGAATTGCTGATAGCTGCTCCCATGCTTGATATGAATGCAGGTTGGAAATGCGTGTTAGAAAAAGATAGTCAAAATTTCTATTCAGCTATAGTGACGCATTGAAACTTCTCAATAATACTATACATCTATAAACAAAATAATGCAGGTCCTTCCCTGCGTAATTAAGGAGTAAAATTTTGGGAAATAATCGGAATATTGCCTTTTGGGTAGTTCTTTTTCTTTTATTGATTGCAGTTTTTCAAGTCATTGGTGGTAACTCGTCTTCAAAAGCTTCTGATGAGATACCGTATTCTCAAGCTATTGAAATGATTGAAAAAGGTGACGTTAAATCAGCTGAAATCGATGGGGAAAATTTAACTATTACTTTAGGTGCTAATAATAGTAAATTTCGTTCAATCATCCCAAACTGGCCATTCAATGAAGGTATAACGGAATCTTTATTAGATAATAATGTTGAGATTGAAGCTGTAAAACAACAAGAATCAGGACTTGCATCATTTCTTCAGTATTTATTACCATTTGTTTTAATTGTAGGGGTTTGGATTTTCTTTATGAACCGCATGCAAGGTGGTGGTCGTGGTGGAGCCATGGGTTTTGGTAAATCTAAAGCAAAATTATTAAATCAAAATGAAGATAGAAAAACTTTTGATGATGTTGCCGGAATTGATGAAGCAAAAGAAGAACTAGAAGAAATAGTTGAATTTTTAAGAGATCCTCAAAAATTTAGCCGTCTTGGAGGCCAAATCCCGAAGGGTGCTTTGCTTATTGGTCCACCAGGAACTGGTAAAACACTTTTAGCACGTGCTATTGCAGGAGAAGCTGGTGTGCCGTTCTTTACAATTTCTGGATCAGACTTTGTTGAGATGTTTGTCGGTGTGGGTGCATCAAGGGTTCGTGATATGTTTGAGCAAGCCAAGAAAAATGCTCCTTGCATAGTTTTTATTGATGAGATTGATGCAGTTGGACGTCATCGTGGCGCAGGTCACGGTGGTGGTAACGATGAACGTGAGCAAACATTAAATCAATTGCTTGTTGAGATGGATGGATTTTCTGCAAATGAAGGCGTGATTCTTCTAGCTGCAACAAACCGTCCAGATGTGTTAGATCCTGCCTTAAAACGGCCAGGACGTTTTGACAGACAAGTTCAAGTCCCAAATCCAGATATTAAAGGTAGAGAAAAAATTCTCAATGTTCATGCGCGTAAATCACCATTAGGTCCTGATGTAGATCTGCGAATAATCGCAAGGGGAACACCAGGGTTTTCGGGTGCTGACTTAGCCAACCTTGTTAATGAGGCAGCATTAACGGCTGCACGGACAGGCAAGCGTTTTGTTACAATGGAAGATTTTGAGTTTGCTAAAGATAAAGTAATGATGGGCGCTGAACGTCGTTCGATGGTATTAACGGATGAGCAAAAAGAACATACAGCATATCATGAAGCTGGTCATGCAATAGTAGGGTTAAATCTGGAAAAATGCGATCCAGTGTATAAAGCAACTATTATTCCAAGAGGTGGAGCTTTGGGAATGGTAGTATCTTTACCTGAAATTGAACGTCTTAGTTGGCATAAGAATGAATGCAAACAAAAACTCGCGATGACAATGGCGGGTAAGGCTGCTGAAATTTTAAAATGGGGCGAAGAGGACGTTTCAAATGGTCCTTCAGGTGATATTCAGCAAGCATCTTCTTTGGCACGTGCAATGGTTATGAGATGGGGAATGTCTGATAAAATAGGAGATATAGATTACCAAGCTGCACATGAGGGATATGCTGGTGGTAATATTGGTGGCTTCTCAATTTCTACAAAAACCAAAGAGTTAATCGAGCAAGAGGTTAAAAAACTCATTGATGACGGCTATGCTCAAGCATTATCGATTTTAAAGAAAAAGAAAAAAGAATTTGAACGATTAGCTCAGGGCTTATTGGAATATGAAACCTTAACTGGTGATGAGATAAACAAGATAATCAAAGGCCAAAAATTATCTTCTGATGATGAAGATAATAAAAAGGAAACAAAACCAAGCTTAGCTGCGGTTCCTAAAACCTCAAAAAAACCACGGAAATCATCTGAATCAGATGATAAGTCAGATAAATAAATTAAAGCCCGCTTAAGCGGGCTTTTTTATGTCTCTGATAAGATTGAACTAACTAATCATCATTAAAGACGATAAAACATTTAATAAGGTCGGAAACTTAATGTCCATTAAGTGTTAAAATAGGTCAGAACTAACAAAGAAATTCTTTTTGATGGGACTCAAAATGGCATATAAAACTGATATAGAAATTGCTCGAGAAGCGAATAAAAAACCAATTCAAGAAATAGGTGCAAAGTTAGGGATACCGGACGCAGATCTTTTGCCATTCGGTCATGATAAAGCCAAAATAAGCGCAGAATTTATCAAAGCCCAGCGTGGAAAAAAAGATGGAAAACTAATCCTTGTTACTGCAATAAACCCAACACCAGCAGGTGAAGGTAAAACAACAACAACTGTTGGTTTAGGTGATGGATTAAACAAAATAGGAAAAAAAGCTGCTGTTTGTATTCGTGAAGCCTCTTTAGGTCCATGCTTTGGAATGAAAGGTGGTGCAGCTGGTGGTGGATATGCTCAGGTTGTTCCAATGGAAGAAATGAATTTACATTTCACTGGTGACTTCCATGCCATTACATCAGCCCATAATTTATTATCTGCAATGATTGATAACCATATTTATTGGGGAAATGAATTGGAAATTGACCAACGGCGAGTTGTTTGGCGTCGTGTACTAGATATGAACGATCGTGCATTGCGTGATATAGTTACTTCACTTGGTGGAGTTTCAAATGGTTTCCCAAGACAATCTGGTTTTGATATTACTGTTGCGTCAGAGGTTATGGCTATTTTGTGTTTAGCTTTAGATATGGAAGATTTGCAGAAAAGACTTGGAGATATAATAGTAGCTTACAGACGTGATCGTTCACCAATTTATGCTCGAGATATTAAAGCAGATGGTGCAATGGCAGTATTATTACAACAGGCTATGCAACCAAACCTCGTTCAAACTTTAGAAAATAATCCAGCGTTTGTTCATGGTGGACCTTTTGCTAATATAGCCCATGGATGTAATTCTGTAGTTGCTACAACAACTGCACTTAAGCTAGCTGACTATGTAATTACAGAGGCAGGATTTGGGGCTGATTTAGGCGCTGAAAAGTTCTTGAATATTAAATGTCGCAAAGCAGGTATTGCTCCAAGTGTTGTGGTGCTTGTTGCAACAGTCCGTGCAATGAAAATGAATGGTGGAGTAGCAAAAGCTGATCTTGGTGCAGAGAATGTGACAGCAGTAAATGATGGTTGCCCAAATTTAGGAAGACATATTGAAAACCTTAAATCATTTGGTGTTCCTGTGGTTGTTGCAATAAATCATTTTGTGACTGATACAGATGCTGAAGTGCAAGCAGTTAAAGACTATGTTGCTAGCCAAGGTTCGGAAGCTATTTTATCTAAGCACTGGGAGTTTGGATCTGAAGGATCTGCAGACCTTGCTAAAAGAGTATCAGAAATAGCAGATGCTGACATGGCAAATTTTGCTCCAATTTATCCCGATGAAATGCCTTTATTTGAAAAAATTGAAACCATAGCAAAGCGTATTTACCGTGCAGATGAAGTTTTAGCAGACAAAAAAATCCGAGATCAATTGCGTCAATGGGAAGAGCAAGGTTATGGTAATCTTCCAGTTTGTATGGCTAAAACGCAATATAGTTTTAGTACTGATCCAAACTTACGAGGTGCTCCAACAGGACATTCTGTTCCAGTAAGAGAAGTAAGATTGTCAGCAGGAGCGGGATTTATTGTTGCAATATGTGGTGAGATTATGACAATGCCGGGATTGCCACGTGTACCATCTGCTGAGGCGATTATGTTAAATGATGATGGCCAAATTGACGGTTTATTTTAATAAAAAATTTAAGCGCGCTTAATTACTAGTGCGCTTTTTTTACACAAAAGGGGAATGGCTATGGCTGCAAAAATTATCGATGGAAAAGAATTTGCTGCGAATGTGCGCGCTCTAGTCGCCAAGCAGGTTTCGAAATTAAAAAATGACCATAATATTATTCCAGGATTAGCCGTTGTGCTTGTTGGTGAAGATGCTGCAAGCCAAGTTTATGTTAGAAATAAGCATGCTTCTACGGTTGAAGTTGGAATGAATAGTTATGAACACCGATTGCCTGCAGACACATCTGAGTCTGATTTGTTGGGGTTAATCAACGAATTAAATAATGATGCCAAAGTACATGGTATTTTGTGCCAATTACCTCTTCCAAAGCACTTGGATGAAGAATTGGTTATTAATTCTATAATACCAGAAAAAGATGTAGATGGATTCCATATTTCTAATGTTGGTATGTTGTCGACTGGTCAAAAATCAATGGTTCCATGTACTCCGCTTGGATGCTTGATGATGCTACGTGACCATCATGGCTCATTGTCTGGATTAAATGCAGTTGTTGTAGGGCGTTCCAATATAGTTGGCAAACCGATGGCAAATCTTTTGTTGCGCGATAGCTGCACTGTAACGATAGCGCACAGTAGAACAAAAAATATTGAAGACATATGTCGCAGAGCAGACATAGTTATAGCTGCCGTAGGTCGCCCTGAAATGATTACAGGTGATTGGATTGCAGATGGCGCTACTGTAATTGATGTCGGAATAAATCGTATACCTCATCCAGACAAAGAGGGTAAATTTAAATTAGTTGGTGATGTTGATTTTGCAAGTGCTTCAGCTAAAGCAGGTGCAATAACACCAGTACCTGGTGGAGTTGGTCCTATGACAATTGCTTGTCTATTGGCAAATACATTAACAGCTTGCTGTCGATCTAATGGTCTTGATGAGCCTGAAGGCCTTACAGCTTAAATTTAAAATTATATTATGAAAATTATACAAAATGTTTTAACTGATAAAGGTTCAAAATATTCTGTTAGTGGTGGCTTGGCTTATTCAAAACTACAAGCTCAAGATTTCATAAAAGATTTAAAGCGCAATAAAAAATTTTCGAAGGCTACTCATAATACATGGGGATTAATTTTATCTGATGGTATTGAAATAAAAGATGATGATGGTGAAGGAGGTGCTGGAAATATTATATTAAGAATTTTAAATTCAGCTAAATTATATAACCATATTATTGTTGTTTCTAGGTGGTATGGTGGTGTCCATTTAGGTGGTGATAGATTTAGGCATGTTAAGACGTGTACAAAAATTTATTTGAATGACATGTAATAATTAAAGATAATACTTAAAAATATTTACCCTATAATTTGTCCCCATAAATCATATTCAGATGCTTCATCAACTTTTACTTGAATAATTTGTCCAACCTTAATCTTATCAGTATTTTCATCTATAAAAAGATTACCATCAATTTCTGGGGCATCAGCTTTTGTTCGGCAAGTGGCTACTCCATCTTCATCAATGTTATCTACGATTACATCTAAGTTAAGCCCTACTTTTTTTGCTAATTTAGTTTCTGAAATGGTTTGTGATTTTTCCATAAACCTTTCCCATCTGTCCTGTTTAACATCAGGTTCTATATGGTTTTTAAGTACGTTTGATCTTGCTCCATCAACATTTTCATATTGAAAACAACCAACGCGATCCAGCTGTGCTTCGTCCAGCCAATCGAGCAGATGTTCGAATTCTGTCTCTGTTTCACCGGGGTAGCCCACAATAAAAGTTGAACGTAAAGTAATATCAGGGCAATTATCTCGCCACGCGGCTATTTCAGACAATGTATTTGATGATTTTGCAGGTCTAGCCATACGTTTTAATACATCTGGATGGCTGTGTTGAAAGGGTATATCCAGATAAGGTAAAATATTATTTGAAGGATCTGCCATTAAAGGAATTAAATTTCTCACATGAGGATATGGGTATACATAATGTAAACGTATCCACGCCCCTAAAGTCCCTAAATCCCTTGTTAAATCAGTTATATGTGCCCGATGATCATGTGCTGTATTGTGTTTTATATCGAGACCATAGGCTGAGGTATCTTGAGATATAACTAAAAGTTCCTTAACTCCAGAATCTACCAATTTTTCAGCTTCTCTAATTATAGCATGAGCCGGACGAGACATAAGCTTTCCACGCATATCTGGAATGATACAGAATTTACATTTGTGATTACATCCTTCGGATATTTTCAAATAACTATAATGCCGGGGTGTTAGTGAAACTCCACTAGCAGGTAATAAATCAATAAATGGATCAGGACTTGGAGGGACAGCTTTATGAACTGCGTCTAATACTTGTTCATATTGATGTGGGCCGGTTACTGCTAAAACTGATGGATGATTTTTACGTATGTAATCTTCTTCAACGCCCAAACAACCGGTAACTATTACCCGCCCATTTTCAGATAAAGCTTCTCCAATTGCTTCTAAACTTTCAAGTTTTGCGCTATCTAAAAAACCGCAAGTGTTTACGATCACTGCATCTGCATTGGTATATTCTGGGCTGATAGCATATCCTTCGGCACGAAGCCTTGTGAGAATTCTTTCACTATCAACTAATGCCTTAGGACAGCCAAGGCTTACCATACCAATTTGTGGCTGACCTTTTCTAGAGGTTGAATCAATTTGCATTTTTGGTGCAAGGTCTGGGCGGAGTTCTGGAGGATTTTGCGACATAATATTTCTTATAGAGTTTCATAAATTCTATGCAATGGTACAAGTTTGAGTTAATCGTTTGATCATTAATTAATTAAGCACCAATTTAGTTGAAATTTAGAATAAAAGCAGCTTGACGCATGATTACGTTTCCAATATTCAACGAGCACCCTGTGGCGGGGTAGCTCAGGTGGTTAGAGCAGCGGAATCATAATCCGCGTGTCCGGGGTTCAAGTCCCTGTCCCGCTACCATTTCTCTCTTACTGTATTTAATCATCCCTCAGTGCTTTTATAGTGTATTAAAAATTTCTAATTAGATAAAGCGTCTAAGATTGGACAGTGAGATCTTTCGTTTCCCTCGCAAGCGTAAGCTAATTTACCTAGCTGTTCCCTTAAGCTATTTAATTCATTTAATTTAATATCGATTTCAGCAATTTTTTCTAATGTTAGCTTTTTGACGTTTTTGCTAGACCTGTCTTTATTTTCATAGAGTGCAAGCAATTCACGGCATTCTTCAATTCCAAAATTAAATCTGCGGGCTTTTCCAATAAATTGAAGCTTGGCTACATCATCAGTAGAAAACATCCTATAGCCGGTATCACTGTGTATCGCCGGTTCAATGATGCCAATGTCGCTATAGTAGCGGACTGTCTTAATAGTCAGACCTGAAAGTGATGCAGCTTTCCCAATATTCATTTTTTACTTGCCTCTCCTGTTAGGGGAGACTTTAAAAGGTGAATAATTAAAGTTCAATATGGCAAATAATTAATGATTTTAAATATAAATTGGATGTGTAGGCACACATGGAAAGTGGCTTCTATTAATACATCGTGGTGTTTACTTGGATGTAGCATTGGTGATTTTGGAACAATTGCTTACTTTCAATTCATGGAGATTAATTGGTCAGTGTGGGCAATAATGTGTCTAGCAATTTTAAATGGATTAATTACGTCTATTGCACTTGAAACAATAATTCTTGTGAAGCAGATGAATTTGAGGTTGGCTTTTAAAACAGCAATTGGCATGTCGTTGATTTCTATGATTTCGATGGAGGCTGCAATGAACATTACCGATGTCATTCTGACAGGTGGTGCAATTCTTAAGTGGTCAATTATTCCTATTATGCTTTTTGCTGGTTTTATAACCCCACTTCCATATAACTACTGGCGATTGAAAGCCCTGGGTAAGTCATGTCATTAAATTAATTGTAATTAAAGAAATTATAGTGCCTGCTTCTAATTCCAATAAATTTATATTTATTACTAATTGAATATTAATGAATTCTAGTATTATCATTTAGAGCTTGCGGAAAAGATACAAAAAGCTTTCGATGAAAAGAACTTTTAGTTGCAATATTGGAGATCTAAATGGAAAAACCTAAAATATTAGTAACAAGGCGATGGCCTGCAAAAGTTGAAAAAAAACTTTCAGAATCTTTTGATGTTACTTTTAATGATACTGATATTGCATTGAGTATTAATGACTTCTGTGACGCGATGAAAAAATTTGATGCAATATTGCCAACCGTAACGGACAAAATACCAAAAAAGATTTTTGAGGTTGAGAATATAAGAACTCAAATACTTGGAAACTATGGTGTTGGGTATGCTCATATAGATATTTCAGCTGCCAAATCATTAGGAATTACTGTAACTAATACACCTGATGTATTATCTGACTGTACTGCTGATATTACTCTGACTTTAATGTTGATGGCTGCACGGCGTGCTGGTGAGGGAGAGCGTGAAGTTCGAGCAAATCAATGGGAGGGTTGGAGGCCTACACATTTAGTAGGGACTAAATTGACGGGTAAAACTCTTGGAATAATTGGTTTTGGTAGAATCGGCCAAGAAGTTGCAAAACGTGCTCATCATGGATTTGGAATGAAAATTTTAGTTCAAAATAGGTCATCAATTGATCCAAGTATCCTTTCTCAAACTAATGCTGTTCAAATTAATAAGATAAATGATTTATTGCCTCATATTGATTTCTTATCTTTGCATTGTCCGGGGGGTGAAGAAAACCGAGACTTAATTGGCTCTGCTGAATTGCAGTTAATGAAAAAAGAAGCAATCTTAATTAATACAGCACGTGGAGAGGTGGTTAATGATCCTGCGTTAATATACGCACTAAAAAATAATATAATTAATGCTGCTGGATTAGATGTTTACAATGAAGAACCAAATTTAAATAAAGAGTATTTAGATTGCCCTAATGCAATATTATTACCACATTTGGGAAGTGCAACCAATGAAACGCGCGAAGCAATGGGTTTTCGTGTAATCAAAAATCTTAATGAATTCTTCTCTGGAAAGGTTCCAGAAGATAAGGTTTCATAATCCGTTATGAAAATATCACTGGCAGTCCCTAGGGGAATTGAACCCCTCTTTCCAGGTTGAAAACCTGGCGTCCTAACCGATAGACGAAGGGACCGCACTGTGATGTGCCGGTGTTTAGGCCAAGGGCGATCCTCTTGCAAGATATATTTTACAAAAAAGATAAAAATTTCTTAATATTTTGGTATATTAAAACCGCATCATATAAGTATATTAATTTATTAATGTTGCGTCTTCTAAATTAAGTTTTGGGCGCATTCGACCATTCCAAGTATCAATTTCTAATCTTCCAGCAACATGAAAAATTTGCCCTTTATGATTTTCTAATGTCTTACCTAAATCACTTTTAAACGCTCCAAATGCTATTGCATCAATTGATGCGCCAGAATCATCCACCAACCTGAGTCTAAGGTGTGATTCACCGGCTCTTTTTGCAAAAGTAATTCTCATAAATGGAAGTGCAAACTTTGGCCCTGGTGCTCCTGCACCAAAAGGGCCTGCGGTTTCTAATTGTTCCAATAGCTCAATAGTAATCGCAGGAAGTGATAAAGCGCCATCTAATTGTAATTCTCTTGTTTGAAAGCTCTTAGAACCTTGATTTGCAAGGAGTTCGTTTAACCTAGACATAGCTATTTCTAATTTTTCTCTCTCAAGAGATAACCCTGCTGCCATTTTATGGCCTCCACCTCTTATAATGAGGTTTTCTCTTTGTAGGGTTGCAATAGATGAACCCAAATCTATTCCACTTATTGATCTTCCGGAGCCTTTCCCCTCATGTTCATCTAAGCCAATGACTACTGTTGGTTTATTTGTAATTTCTTTAATTCTTGAGGCTACAATGCCAACAACTCCTGGATGCCAGCCTTCACCGGCTGCCCAAGCTAAAGCACTATTTGAGTCCATTTTCTCAACCTGCTCTAATGCTTGGATTTGTACGGTAGCTTCAATTGATCGCCGTTCATCATTAAGTTGATTAAGTTTATCAGCTATAGAGTTTGCTTCGTCGAAATTTTTACAAGTTAAGAGACGTATTCCTAAATCAGCTTTACCAACGCGCCCACCAGCGTTAATTCGTGGGCCTAACAGATAACCTAAATGGTACGGTGATGGTGCATTGTTCATTTTTGCAATGTCTGAGAGTGCAGTTATGCCAATGCGTTCTCTCTTTGCCATAACTTTTAAACCCTGCCTTACCAATGCGCGATTGAAACCAATCAAAGGTGCAACATCTGCCACAGTTCCTAATGCTACTAAATCCAGCATGTTTAACAGGTCTGGTGTGGATTTATTATTATTTCTCCTAATAGAATTAGCTGCTACGAGCGTTAAAAATACTACCCCAGCTGCGCAAAGATAATACAAATCACCTTTTTCATCTTGTCTATTGGGATTGACGACCGCGTAGGCATTTGGAAGTGTTTCTCCCCCAAGGTGGTGGTCAAGAATGATTATGTCAGTATTAGTTATCTTATTTATTGTTTCGTGAGATAATGTGCCACAATCGACGCAAATAATTAAATCATGAACATTTGCTAATGTTTCCATAGCTACAATATTTGGGCCATAGCCTTCTTCAATACGATCTGGAACGTATAATGTTGGTATATTTCCTAATTGAGTTAACCAGTCATGCAGAAGTGCTCCCGATGTTGCGCCGTCAACATCGTAATCTGCAAAGATTGCAATTCGTTCATGATTGTTTACGGCGATATTTATTCGTGATGCAGCTTTTTCCATATCCAAGATTTTTAATGGATTTGGCATCAAGTCTCTTAGAGAAGGCTTTATATAATTTTTCACTTGATTAGCCTCAACTCCTAGGCGAGCTAAAACGTTGGCCATTGCAGAAGAAAAGTTAGTTTCTTGCAGGATCATTTCTGCTTGACGGTCAACGGAAATATTTGGGCCAGTCCAGCGGCGACCAGATATTGAACTCTCAACATCAAGAAAAATATCGTTCATTATTTACCCACAGTTAGAAATATATTGTGCCATGATTTATGATAATATTATTTTACTTTAAGGTAAAACATAGAGTTTTATCACAGTAAATTAAACAGTCTCAATTCTTAAAACTACTGGAGGGTCGATTGCTGCACTTGTTGCTTCAATTTCAGCTATGGCTTTATTTAAAAGATCGCGTTCAGTTGGGTGTGTTACAATAATAACTGGGGCAGCATCTGTTTCATGTACCTCTTGCCTGATCCTATCAATTGAAATGCCAGCATTTGCTAACGCTGCCGAAACTTTTGCTAATATACCAGCTTCATCTTTTAAATTTAGTCGTAAATAAAATGAATTCTCAACTGTGGTATTGATAGATGGCACCTTTTTTAAGGAATTAGCAGGTTGCCCGAATACTGGAATATTAATGCCTCGGGCAATATCTAAAATATCTGCAATTACAGCACTGGCTGTGGGTCCTTCACCAGCACCAGCTCCCCTTAAAACAATTTGTCCTACTGCGTCGCCCTCTATAATGATCATATTTGTTCCACCATCCAGTTGCGCCAAAGGGGACGAAGCTGGAACTAGGCAAGGCCTCATAGTTTGTGACAAACCAAGTTTATTTATTGTTGATACACCTAATAGTTTTATCCGGTACCCCATTTCAGAAGCTGCTCGAATATCTTCTATTGAAATTCGACCAATACCTTCGAGGACGGCTCCTTCAAAATCAACTTGGGTGCCATAGGCAATTGAGGATAACAAAACTAATTTATGCGCTGCATCAATCCCACCTACGTCTAGATTGGGGTCAGCTTCTAAAAAGCCTAGTTGATTAGCTTCTTCAAAAATCTCTTCATAAGGTAAACCTGTATCTTCCATTCGTGTTAATATGTAATTGCAAGTGCCATTCATTACACCCATAATTCTTGTAATATTATTCCCTGCAAGACTTTCTGTAAGAGCTTTGATGACTGGAATACCACCCGCTACTGCAGCTTCAAATCTTAAATTTACATTATTACTTTCAGCAGAAATAGCTAGTTCCTGGCCATACATTGCTAACATTGCCTTATTGGCCGTTACTACATGCTTTCCATGCTTTATGGCGGCCTCAGTTGCTTGTTTAGCACTGCCGTCCTCACCACCGATCAACTCAACAAAAACATCAATGTCATCTCTTTTAGCTAAATTAATGGGGTCATTTTCCCATTCATAAGCAGATAGGTCTACGCCTCTATCTTTTGACTTTGACAATGCTGATACAGCTATTATTTCAATTGATTTCCCTGATCTTGCAGCCAAAATTTTTGAGTTTTTTTGAATTATTTTGATAAGTCCAGCACCCACGGTGCCTAGACCAGCTATACCTATTTTGATCGTATCAGACATGTTTAATAATTCCTGTAGAGTAAGTTATTTTTTAATTACTAAAAAGTTTGCCGCAGGACAACGTCTTAGAACTCATATGCAGACAATTCTTTCGCTTTTTTCCGCAATTGTTCCACGCGTTCATTGTCATCTGTTTCTTTACCTATTGAATTAGACTTACTTTGACGGTTTCTTGATTTTAATTCTTCGGTTGGTAATAAACTGAGCCATTCATCTTGTGAGGGAGCAAACAAATCTGAAAATGAATATTTTGAATTTTCTTTATTCACAGTACAAGCTGATAAAGACATTATAAAAATAATTATAATAAAACGATACAAAATGGCCTCTTTAATGCGTACCACCACCCTAATCTTAAGAGCCGTGGTGCGCAATATTTTAAACTGGCTTTTTTATGTTTAGATTTTTGATTTTATAATTGGTCATAGATGGGGAATTGGTCACAAAGTTTTTGTACCTTTGCC